>OLQC01000011.1_pt1 | contig 253803 bp, 246 predicted proteins | sample 1672471 | NCBI WGS metagenome assembly OLQC01 (sample SAMEA3136689, study PRJEB25190) | human gut metagenome | biome: human gut; feature: human-associated habitat; material: faeces | place: Austria | collected 2013 | reverse complement strand
GGGTTAGAATGCAGGTCAGATTCTAGGTGCCTACACCAACATTCACGACACTACCTTAGCTAACTGAGCATTTGCGGATAAGCGCCGCTCGGGCATTCAGCTTTCCTTCCTCATCAATACGGGTTTGCTCGAAGATGCCGTAGGCCATTTCGGTATCGACATGGGGCCGCCTCTATATCATTTGGCAAATCTGTCCGGGAAGCATTCGGGATGAAATGAGATTGCTACCCCAGGGGCATGTCTAGCTTTTTCACAAAGTCGACGAACATGCGCAAGGCAGCGGAATCATTTTCCATGTCGTATAGAAGCTGCAGCTTGAAATGGTAGTAGTCCTTGCTGAATTGCTTTACCTCTATGTCATGTCGAGTGGTACGAGGCCTGTACATCAGCGGCGCGACATACTTGCCCGATGCGATAAGGCCAAGGAGCAAAGACCCCCTGCCCTCGGTGAATTTAATATTTGGCTCGAAACCTTCTGCTCTGCACGCCTCAACGAAGCGCATGACCTTCGGATCTGCTCTCATATCGTCTCGGTAGGTTCTGAACAGGAAGCAGTCGTTTTTGAAGTCGCTCAGCGTAAGGCCCTCTCTGTTTGCAAGGCGATGCTTTTTCGGAATTGCGATTTTCAGACGAAACTCCTGAACGTCGATCTTCCTCCATGTTTTCAAGATCAAATCAGAATATTCCGTGTCGTCGACCCGGGCAATGAATCCCGCATCGATTTGACGATCCTTGAGCATTTGGAGAATTCGCATGTTTGTTTCTGCAAACTGCTCGACTTTGATGGAAGGATGGGCAGCGGCGAATCTCAGAACGATTTCGTCTTCTCCCAGTGTGCTTAGCCCATGAGGACACGAAAACCGCAAAAGCAGGTCGTTGCTCTCTCTGATTGCCGCCGATTTACTCGTCAGTCTCCTCGTCGCCTGCTGTACTTCCTCGAAAAAGGGCACGAGCTGCTCCCCTTCGGGCGTGAGCTCGATTTGCGCGCGCGTCTTGCGATTGAAGAGCTTGATGCGCAGTTCCTTTTCGAGCGAGTCAATGTGCTTGGATATGGTTGGCTGAGAATATGAAAGCTCCTGGGCAGCGAGAGAGAAGCTCTTGTTGCGAATAACCGAGAGGACCATATCGATTTCCTCGAGATTCATTCTCACCACCTTTCTGGAGGGGCGGCAGGCACATGTGGGAAAGCAGACGAAAACTGCGTACATGCCACATTCTAGCCTGTGCAAACTGGCATTGTCTGTCGGTATTCGATTGTCGAATCAATATGCGAAAAGAGGAATTATTCGAATGTTGAATAAAGGGGCGATGAAAGCGAATTATTTCCATACGCGCATGCAGGTAGCCTGTAATCAGAAGAGGCTCTCATCCGCAGTGGGGGAGCGTGGGTACCACCAAACAAAGGGGGATATATCGTGGGTGATGTATGCAAGACGCTGCACTGTGACGTTGCGGTCATAGGCGGCGGCGTCGGAGGATGTGCTGCGGCAATTGCCGCAGCACGAAAGGGCATGCGAACGATTCTGTTCGAGAAGGGAGTAACGCTTGGTGGTCTCGCAACGAATGGCTATGTTCCGCAGGTTGCTGGTGGCATAGAGGGCATTTGCCTCGAGTTCACCGAGCGGCTCGATAAAATAGGCCAGCTTCGCAAGATCGATCCGAGCAAGGACTACTATCGCAATCCCAGCTTCGAGCCTGAGTATGGAAAGATCGTCCTCGAAGACATGCTGTTTGAGGCCGGGGCGCGTGTCATCTACGACTCGACTCTAGTTGACGTCGAGATGAGCGACCAGAAAATCGATTCCGCCATGTTCTTCACTAAAGGCGGGATGATGCGCGTGAAGGCTCGAATCTACATCGATAGCACCGGAGACGGCGATCTTGCCGCACTGGCTGGTGCGCCGTTTGAGGTCGGTGGCCAGGATTTTGCCGGATTGAACATGTCGACTACGCAAGGGTCCCGCTGGGCAGGGGCGAATCTCAAGGCCTACGAGGCTGCCGAGGAGGCGTTTCGCAAGGAGCAAATCGAGCAGGGTATCGAAAACCCCCTGCCCTTGGTCTATGTATTGGAGGAGGAAGCCATCGAGCGCGGCGAGATGGCTAGGCACGTGTGTAACAAGAGCAAAGGCTTCTTCCGCGTGCTCATTCCTAACACACCTGATGAAAACGCGGAGTTCGTCACCTTCTCCTTCCATAGCTACTATTGCCATAACACCGATGCGGAGGATATCTCGCGCCAAATTCTCGAGCAGCATCAGCTCATGAAGCAGTTCCACGCATTTCTGAAGAACAACGTTCCGGGTTTCGAAAACCTTCGCCTCATCGGCATGGGCTCCCTGCCCGGAGTGCGTGACAGCCGGCGCATCTTCGGCGAGTATATGCTCAGGGCGAGTGACGTCGCATGTGGCACGAAGTTCGATGACGGCATCGCACGTTTTCCCGAGATGTTCGACACACATCATCCGACGAGCTCGGAATGGGTCTTCATGCGCCATATTCACATTGGGGAGCAAGAGGGAAGTGCGGTGTGTGAAGAAGAGCATGTGGGTGTGGACTGTGATGCACGGATGCATCCGTTTGGCGTTCCCGCTGGCGTACCCGCTCGTTCTAATCCCAAAGATTGGTGCGAGATTCCCTATCGATGCCTACTTCCGCAAAACGTCGACAACCTGCTGACCGCCGGCCGTTGCTGTTCGGCCGAATTTCACGCCAATGGTGCCATGCGCATCATTGGTCCCGCGATGGGGACCGGTCATGCCGCAGGAGTTGCGGCAAGCGTCGCAATCAAGGAAGACATTTTGCCGAGAGATATCGAAGGTACGCGCATTCGCGCCATGCTTCTCAAAGACGGTGTCGATCTCGACCAGCCATGCGACGGCTACTGGAAGGAGCTGCGCGACTCGGATTGCGACATGGTGATTAATGGGGGAGATTTCCTCGCGCTCGTTCCCAAAAACGGCTAGCCGTATATCGAGGAACATTCGTCAATTAAGGCAAGGAGAGAAAAATGAGTGCAGAAATTGCGGCGAAGCCCGCAGCCGCCGCTCCGGCCAAGAAAGAAAAGAATCCGGTTGTGTACTGGGTCGGAGTGGTCGCCGGCTTGTTTTTGATGTTCGTTTTCGGCAGGGTGTGTCCTGCATGGGGAGCTGTTACGCCCATGGGCGTAAACATGATAGGAATCTTTATCGGCCTCTTGCTTCTCATCACGGTTACCGGTGAGTTGATATGGCCCGCATTGGCCGCCCTTGTCGCGACTGTCTTATGCGGCTACATGACGGGTGGGGATATCATCGCCAAGTTCATGGGTACGACGACCATCCTTCAGGTTATCGCCATCTTGGTCATTTGCGCGGCCCTAAGATCGACAGGGGCGGGCGCTGTCATTGCCAAGAAAATAGTGACGGCAAAGTTCGTTCAGGGCCGCCCGCTGGTCTTCACCATGTTCTTCCTGATAGCCTTCCTGTTCGCCGATATCTTTTTGGATACCTTCGGCGGCATCCTGTTTTCATTCACGGTGTTTGAGAGCGTGCGAGAGACGTTGGGCTACGAGAAGAACGATCGCTACGTTCAGGCGATGACACTTGGTTTGTACCTATGCGGCATGCTTGGTGCGGCGCTTATTCCGCTCACTCCCATGACCCTTGCCATCACGGGTGCGTTCAGCGCATCGGCGGCGAGCTACGGCTTCGCCTTTAATCCCGCGGTGTATATCGTTGCTGCAATCATCGTCGGAACGGTGTTCATGGTCTGCTACTCGCTGCTCATGAAGTACGTTTTCCGCTGCGACATGTCTCGCCTTAAGACTCTCAACGTCCATGAGATTGAGGCGCTCAAGGAGACGAGTGACAAGTTTAACCTGACACAGGTGATTTATCTTCTGGCGTTCCTCATCGGTATCGCCTACTCCTTCGTCTTGCATTTCCTTCCGCAGGACAGCTCGGCGTACGCTTTCCTTGCTCCCATTACGCAGGCCGTCTGGTTTGTCTTGGTCATTGTCGTTCTCTCTATCGTGAAGATTAACGGCAAGCCTCTCATGGATTGCAAGAAGTTCTTCAAGGAGGGCGCAAACTGGGGATTCATTTGTACTATCGGTATGTTCATGATTATCGGCGGTGCGCTAAGCGCTCCCGATCTTGGCGTTCGCACTTGGTTAACTGATATTCTCACGCCGCTCTTCTCTGACATGAGCTTCCCGGTTTTCATGTTCGTCATCATCTTAATCTGCGCCATCGTCACCAACTTCTTTTCCAATATGGCGACGGGTATTATCGTTTCCTCGATAACGATGCCGTTCATTGCTATCTTCGCCAGCCAAGGAATTAATCCCAGTGTCATTGCGACTGCAATTGCCTACACGAGCATGTGCGCCTACATGACAATGGCCGCCGCCGGCCCTGCCCCGCTATTGCTCGGACGCGAGGGAATCGAAACCAAGTTCATTTGGACACGGGGCCTCATCACGCTTGGTGCTTATGTGATTGTTGCCGTTGTGTTCTTCTCTATTCTTGGCTTTGTGATGTGATTTAAGTTCTGGGCCCTCTGAATGGCTCGGGATTTAATCTCAGTGCTTTGGCGGATTGGGTGTACGGGGCAAGATGCGTGTCTGTGAGGTGCTGGCGAAGGCCCGCACCTCACCTTTTAATCATGGCCTTCAGCCAGTCTTGGTTGTTCCGAGTTTTGTCCGAAATCACTCCGATTTCGTTCAGATTCCCGGGGTAGTTGTCCCGGCGCTTTCTGTCATATGCTGCGCTTCCGTTCGTTTTGCCCACGAAAGGAGCGCGCGACGATGGACCTTGGAAAGGACGTGTCCCGAAGGGCAAAAACTCAGTTCGGACTCGACCGAGAAGGGCTCGTGTTCGCATCTGCCTATACGTTTGCAAAGGTCATGGCTGATAATCCCAATCTCGCACGTCGTTTTGCGGAGCGGCTCTTAGGTATCAAGATAGGAGCACTTGAGTTCTTCGAAGTCGAGATGGATATTCCGGCGGCTTTGCGCAAGTCGGTGCGGATGGACGCCATTCTTGCAGGCAGCGGAGAGGTCGTCGAGATCGAGATGCAAAGCGAGCGAGACGGCAGTCTCGAGCGCAGGCTACGATACTATCAGGCGATGATAGACTCACGCTCTCTGGGCAAGGGGCAGATGTATAGAGACCTGCCGGAACTCTATATGCTGGCAATTTGCCGATACGATCATTTCGGCACCAATCGTGCGCTGCATAGATTCGAGATGCGATGCGAAGACGGGCTGTCCCTCGGGCTCGATAACGGTGTGCATGTCATCATAGCGAACACCTCCGCAAGTATGCTGGATGTTCCGCCTGAGGTCCGTTCCTTGTTACAATATGTGGAGACAAACGAGCCGGTGGAGGGAGATGACCTGACCATGGAACTTGCAGACGCCACGCGTGAAGCCTACGCCGACGAGGGCTGGGTCGGAAGCATCATGACCGTCGACATGATGATGAGGGTCAAAGAAGCCGAGGCAATCGAAAGAGGGGAGAAGGAGGGCCTTGAGCGAGGCCTGAAGCGAGGTCTCGAGCAGGGAATCGAACGCGGAGTCAAACAGGGCATCAAACAGGGCATCGCGCAGGGCATCGAGCAGGGGGAGGCCCGTTCTGCCGCTCTCATCGCCGCGATGCAAAGGGCCGGCGTTTCCGCCGAAGACATCCTCGCCGCGCTTATGGGCGATGATCGGGAGGCTCTCTATAGGCAATACGGGGTGCGGTAATCCATCTTTTCCTTGCGCCCGCTCGCATGTTGCTCTATCATTCCATCTCGCATTTGTAGTTTTACCCGCTACCAAAGACAGCCGGTGTCCTATCCGGGACTTAAGGGAAGCGAAGCTTCCGCCCGCCGAGGTGGTCGAACATGAATGATGCTTCAGGCATGCACTCTCGTCGGCCTCCGCTGTCACGCAGCGGGGGTCGATTTGCATGAAGGGAGGTGCGCATGCCTACACAGCAAAAAGTCGAGCAAGTCGAGGAGCTTACCGAGCTCTTCAAGAACAGCGAGGGTTGCTGGTTCGTCGACGCTCGTGGCCTTACCGTCAAGGAATCCCAGGAGCTTCGTCGCAACATCCGCGAGGGTGCCGGACAGATGCACGTCTACAAGAACAACCTCGCCGCCATCGCGCTCAAGAACCTCGACCTTCCCGAAATCCCCGAGATTCTGGCTGGCCCCACGGCCTTCGTGTTCTGCGATGGTGACGTGGCCGCTCCGGCCAAGGCCCTCAAGGATTTCGCCAAGGATCACGAGGCCCTGGAGATCAAGGGTGGCATCGTCGACGGCAAGGTCTATTCCGTCGAGGAGGCACTCAAGGTCGCCGATCTGCCCAGCAAGGAGCAGCTCGTCGCCATGCTTCTGTCCACCATGCTCGCACCGGTCACGGGTCTCGCCCGTGTCTGCGCGGCACCGGCAGAAGGGTTGGCTCGCACGGTTCAGGCTATCGCAGACCAAAAGGCTGCATAGCGCCACGTTTGTTATGTATATGCAAGGTGGCGTGAATGCCGCCGCAACTGAAAGGTTTTAGTTATGACTAAGGAAGAAATTCTCGAAGGTATCAAGGGCCTGACCGCTCTCGAGCTCTCTGAGCTCGTCCATGACCTGGAGGAGGCCTTTGGCGTCTCCGCCGCTGCCCCCGTTGCCGTTGCCGCTGCTCCTGCCGCTGGCGGTGCTGATGCCGGTGCTGGCGAGGAGAAGAGCGACTTCGACGTCGTGCTCGAGTCCTTCGGCGACAACAAGATCGCTGTCATCAAGGTTGTCCGCGAAGTCACCGATCAGGGTCTCAAGGAAGCCAAGGCTCTCGTCGAGAGCGCTCCTGCCACCATCAAGGAGGGCGTGAAGAAGGACGAGGCCGAGGAGATGAAGGAGAAGTTCGAGGCTGCTGGCGCCGTCGTCACCCTCAAGTAACTTCTTGTCCTTTGGCAAGTTCGCGAAAAACCCGGATTCCGTTACGGAGTCCGGGTTTTTTCTTGTGATGGCGCTGTGACGGGGGTAATCTATATAAAGTTATGCCCAAGCGGAGGGGGAGAACATGCTCGAGAAGGCCGATCTCAAGAAACGCATCGATAAGGAAGAATACGAGCAGCGCAAGAGGGAGCTCACCGAGAAGCTCGTGCGCCTGCAGCAGCAGTGCATCCGCGAGAAGTTCCCCGTCGTCGTCTGCGTGGACGGCTGGAGCGCATCGGGCAAGGGCACGAGCATCTCCAAACTGGTGAAAGACCTCGACGCGCGCGCGTTTACCGTGTATTCGATGAACGACCCCACGGAAGAAGAGTGCCGCTATCCGCTCATGAAGCGCTTCTGGGAGCGCGTTGGCCAGTACGGCACCATGACGTTCTTCGACAAGAGCTGGTATTCCGAGATCATCAAAAACCTCTCCGGCATGATTCATAGCGGCAAGGGGGCCGCGCATCTGCCGCAGCCCAAGATTCGCGATCACGTTGACTACATCGTGAAGTCGCGTAACGGCGAGGCAGGTCTCTTCGCCGAGTCCGCCGGGATTTTCGAGGGCCAGCTCGTCGCCGATGGCTATCTCATCATCAAGCTGTTCTTCCACATCAGCAAGAAGGAACAGACCAAGCGCCTCGAGGCCCTTGAGGCAGACAAGACGACCGCATGGCGCGTTAACGAAGAGGATCTTTACCAGAACAAGAACTACGACAAGACGCTGCCCATCATCGACAAGCTTCTCGAGCTCACCGATAGCGCCGATGCCCCCTGGCACATCATCGCTGCCGAAAACCGCCGTGTGCGTCGCATCGAGTTTCTCGAGACGCTCGTTGCCGAAATCGAGGAGGGGTTGGCTCGCCACGTCAAGATCAAGGAGAACCCCGTCATTATCCCCGATGACTTCCCGCTGCCGCGCACGCGCCACGACCTCGTGGAGGTTCAGACGGTCGAGGAAATTCGTCACGATCTCACGATCGATCCCGAGGAGTACCGCAACGAGCTCAAGAAGGAGCAGGAGCGGCTCAACACCCTGCAATTCGAGATGTACCGCAGGCAGATCCCGATGATGCTCGTCTTCGAGGGTTGGGATGCGGCTGGCAAGGGCGGCGCCATCAAACGCATAGCCGCGGCGCTCGATGCCCGCGATTACCGCGTCATTCCCTCGGGCGCACCCACCAAACCCGAGAAGGAGCATCCCTTCCTGTGGCGTTACTGGGTCAGCCTACCCAAGAGCGGGCATACCGCGATATACGACCGCTCCTGGTACGGCCGTGTCATGGTCGAGCGTGTGGAGGGCTTTTGCACCGATTCCGATTGGCGTCGCGCCTTCGAGGAGATCAATGACTTCGAGTGGGAGATGTTCCGTACGGGTGCGCTGCTCATGAAGTTCTGGGTCGACGTGAGCCAGGACGAGCAGCTCGCACGCTTCGAGGCACGCAAGAACGATCCGGACAAGGCCTGGAAGCTCACTGACGAGGATTGGCGCAACCGCGAGAAGTATCCGCAGTACTGCGTGGCTATCAACGACATGCTGCGCATGACCTCAACGTACTTCGCCCCCTGGAACATCATCGAATCCGATGACAAGAAGTACGCGCGCATCAAGACGATCAAGGCCATCAACGCCGCGATCGAGGAGCGCCTGAAGCAGGACAAGAAGAATTAATCCCTCATTTGCCCTTGCCAAGAAAGACGAAATGCGCATTGGGCCTGACTGACACCCTAATAAACTCAGTTTCAGATAATAAACCACCTTAAATGTACCGTTTACCGATAATATGAGCGCGTTTGCGATTGTATTTGTCCTGAATCGACCACTCATCCAAAAACTTCTTGACCCCTTATACGCGCGCGCATATCCTCTCGCTCGTGTATCACCCGTTTCGTAGCTTCATCGGACAACTATAAGGAGGATATAGTGCCGACTACCGTAACGTCCCAGGCCAACGTGTATCGCGATCGTCTCAGCTTCGCGAAGCTCCCCGAGGTCATGGACATCCCCAACCTGATTTCCATTCAGGTCGATTCGTTCAACAATCTGATGACCGAGGGCCTCGACGAAACCTTCGCGAGCATGTCTCCCATCGAGAACAGCGCGAAGACCCTTTGCGTCGAGTTCGGTGCCCACGAGTTCGGCGACCCCAAGCATTCCGTCGAGGAGTGCAAGAAGCGCGACATCTCGTACCAGGCCCCGCTCTTTGTCGACATTCGCTTCATCAACAAGGAGACCGGCGAGATGCAGGAGTCCAACGTCTTCATGGGCGATTTCCCGCTCATGACGAACCGCGGCACCTTCATCATCAACGGCACCGAGCGCGTCGTCGTCTCCCAGCTCGTTCGCTCGCCGGGCGTGTACTTCTCGGCCGAGCGCGACAAGACGAGCGATCGCACTATATATAATGCGAAGGTCATCCCCACGCGCGGCGCATGGCTCGAGTTCGAGACCGACAAGCGCGACGTGCTTTCCATCCGCATCGACCGCAAGCGCAAGCAGCCTGCGACGCTTCTTCTTCGCGCGCTCGGCATTGCCGAGACCCGCGACGAGATCATCGACCTGCTCGGCGATAGCGAGATGATCGAGCGCACGCTCGAGAAGGATCCGTCTTCCTCGCGTGAGGAAGCCCTCATCGAGCTGTACCGTCGCCTGCGTCCGGGCGAGCCGCCCACGGTCGATTCCGCGCGCAGCCTGCTCGAGGGTCTGTTCTTCAATCCCCAACGCTATGACCTCGCCAAGGTCGGCCGCTACAAGATCGACAAGAAACTCGGCATCGAGAGCGACTCCTCCACGCTCACGGTCGAGGATATCGTCACCGCCATGCGCTACATCATCAACCTCGCCGAAGGCAAGCCCGGTTATCAGGTCGATGACATCGACCACTTTGGCAACCGCCGCATCCGCACGGTCGGTGAGCTCATCAAGAACCAGTTCCGCATCGGCATCAGCCGCATGGAGCGTGTCGTGCGCGAGCGCATGTCCACCTTCGATCCCGAGGACATCTCGCCGCAGTCGCTCATCAACATTCGTCCGATTGTCGCTGCCATCAAGGAGTTCTTCGGCTCCTCGCAGCTCTCGCAGTTCTTCGACCAGACCAACCCGGCAGCTGGCATCACGCACAAGCGTCGTCTGTCCGCACTCGGTCCGGGTGGTCTGTCCCGCGAGCGCGCCGGCTTCGAGGTTCGCGACGTTCACACCTCGCACTACGGCCGCATGTGTCCCATCGAGACGCCTGAAGGCCCGAACATCGGCCTCATCGGCTCGCTGGCGACCTACGCCCGTGTCAATGACTTCGGCTTCATCGAGACGCCGTATCGCCGCGTCGTCGACGGCAAGATCACCGATGATGTCGACTATCTGACCGCGGACGAGGAGGAGAACTACTCCATCGCCCAGGCAAACGAGCCCTTCGATCCCAAGACGCGCGTGTTCGGTTCCGTCGACGAGAAGACCGGCAAGTTCGTTGCCGCCAAGCGCGTCGTCTGCCGCACCAAGAACGCCGATGGCGTCTTTGGCGATCCCGAGGAAGTGCCCGTCGAGGACGTGCAGTACATGGACGTGTCTCCGCGCCAGATGAACTCGGTCGCCACCGCGCTCATTCCCTTCCTCGAGCATGACGACGCCAACCGCGCCCTCATGGGCTCGAACATGCAGCGTCAGGCCGTGCCGCTGCTTCGCCCGCAGGCCCCGCTCGTGGGTACCGGCATGGAGCATCGTATCGCGTCCGACTCCGGCGAGTTGCCCCTGGCCAAGCATGCCGGCACCGTCAGCTACGTCGATGGCGCGCGTGTCGAGGTCACCGACGAGAACGGAAATGTCGACACCTACACGCTGCCCAAGTTCCAGCGCTCCAACCAGAGCGGTTGCATCAACTACAAGCCACTCGTGAAGTACGGCGACGAGGTCCACATGGGCGACGCCCTGGCCGATGGCCCCTCCACCGACCACGCCGAGCTCGCCTTGGGCCAGAACCTCATGATCGCCTACATGCCGTGGGAAGGTTACAACTACGAGGACGCCATCATCATCTCCGAGCGCGTCGTCGCCGAGGACCTCCTCACGTCCATCCACATCTCCGAACACGAGATCGACGCACGTGACACCAAGCTCGGTCCCGAGGAGATTACCCGCGAAATCCCCAACCTCTCCGAGGATATGCTCGGCAACCTGGACGCCGACGGTGTCATTCGCATCGGCGCCGAGGTGCATCCGGGCGACGTGCTCGTCGGCAAGGTCACGCCCAAGGGCGAGACCGAGCTCACCGCCGAGGAGCGCCTGCTACGCGCCATCTTCGGCGAGAAGGCCCGCGAGGTTCGCGACACGTCCCTGAAGATGCCGCACGGTGCCTCGGGTCGCGTCATCGGCATCTCGCAGTTCTCGCGCGCCGCCGGTGACGAGCTTCCCCCGGGAATCAACGAGCTCGTGCGCGTGTACGTCGCGCAGAAGCGCAAGGTGCAGCAGGGCGACAAGCTCTCCGGTCGCCACGGCAACAAGGGCGTCATCTCGCTGGTGCTCCCGGTCGAGGACATGCCCTACATGGCCGATGGCACGCCTGTCGACGTCATCCTCAATCCCCTGGGCGTACCCTCCCGTATGAACGTCGGCCAGCTGCTCGAGAACCACCTGGGTTGGGCCGCGCTCAATGGCTGGAACGACGATCCCAAGAGCGACGAGCCGGTCGATGGTCCCTTCTTCGTGTCCACGCCGATTTTCGACGGCGCGACCGAGGAGGAGATCTCGGACGCCATCATCAAGGGCAACCGCAACCGCGTGAACAAGGCGAAGAAGCGCTACGGCGACAAGTTCTACGAGCCGTTCGTCGCCCAGCTTTCCGCCACGGGCAAGGCCGACCTCTACGATGGCCGCACGGGCGAGAAGTTCCGCGAGCCGATTACCGTGGGCCAGACCTACATGCTCAAGCTTTCGCATATGGTCGACGACAAGATTCACGCCCGCTCGACCGGTCCCTACAGCCTCATCACCCAGCAGCCGCTCGGTGGTAAGGCCCAGTTCGGCGGTCAGCGTTTCGGCGAGATGGAGGTCTGGGCGCTGTACGCGTACGGCGCCGGCAACGTCCTGCAGGAGATCCTCACGGTCAAGTCCGACGACACGGCTGGTCGCGTCAAGGCGTACGAGTCCATCGTCAAGGGCGAGAACATCCCGGCTCCCGAGCTTCCCGAGTCGTTCAAGGTCCTCGTCAAGGAGATGAAGTCGCTCGCGCTCGACGTCGAGCTCATCGGCCATGACGGAAAGGACGAGACCGACGTCCTCACCGAGACCACCGAGATTCTCGACGCGAGCAGCGAGGTCGCCGAGGCCGGGGATTCCGGCATCGACCTGGACCTCGACGCGCTCGACATGCTCACGGACGGCATCGCGCAGATGAACGCCGGCGCAGATGATCTGCTGGGTATTCCCGAAGGCGGCGACGAGCTCATCGGCTCGTCGGTTTCCGATAATGGCGACGAGGTCATGATCGGTGCTGCCGTCGGCGACGATGACGATGCGCCCGTCGACCCCAGCGAGGGTCTGATCGGCGGCATCATCACCGAGGACAATCCCTACCACGACGAGATCGAGGAGGCTCTCGAGGACCAGGCCGCCGAGTCTGCGATCGAAGAGGATCAGGACGCGTACATCGACGAGGCCGAGGAGCTTATCGGAGACGCGTCTGCCGATCCCGGCATCGCGATCGACGTGAACGTGGACGAGCAGCCCGGCATGGACGACGACACTGAGGGAGAGGAGTAGGCCATGACCGTATTTGACGTCAATAACTTTGATGAGTTCCACATTGGCCTGGCAAGCGCCGAGAAGATCCGCTCCTGGTCGCACGGTGAGGTCAAGAAGCCCGAGACCATCAACTACCGTACCCTCAAGCCCGAAAAGGACGGCCTGTTCTGCGAGAAGATCTTCGGCCCGACCAAGGACTGGGAGTGCGCCTGCGGCAAGTACAAGCGCATTCGCTTCAAGGGCATCGTCTGCGAGCGCTGCGGCGTCGAGGTGACTCGTGCCCGCGTGCGTCGTGAGCGCATGGGCCATATCGAGCTGGCCGCTCCCGTGAGCCACATCTGGTACTTCAAGGGCAGCCCGAGCCGTCTCGGTTACCTGCTCGACATCTCGCCCAAGGATCTCGAGAAGGTCCTCTACTTCGCGAGCAACATCATTACCTGGGTTGATAAGGAGGCCCTGGCCGAGGACGCGTCCGAGCTCGAGGAAGAGCTCGCGGCAAGCCTCGAGGAGCTCGATTCCGAGCGTGATCGCCTGATTCAGATGACGCGCCATCAGTCGACCGAGTACTTCGACGAGAACGGCGAGCGCGAGTACGACGAGGAAGACCTCATGACCCCGGAAGAGGTCGAGGAGGAGATCGCCGACCTGCGCGAGGAGTTCGAGGAGCGCAAGGACCTGCGCACCGAGGCGTACGAGACCCTCATGCGCATCGAGCCCAAGATGCTCATCTCGGACGAGACGCTCTATCGTGAGTTGCGTCTCAACTATCGCGATTACTTCCGCGGCGGCATGGGCGCCGAGGCCGTACGCGACCTGCTCGGTGACGTCGACCTCGAGGCCGCGGCTGAGGAGCTGCGCGAGATCATCGCCACGGGCAAGGGCCAGAAGCGCGCCAAGGCCGTGAAGCGCCTCAAGGTCATCGAGGCCTTCATCCGCAGCAACAACAATCCGACGGACATGATCCTCGACGTCATTCCGGTCATTCCGCCCGACCTGCGCCCCATGGTGCAGCTCGACGGCGGCCGCTTTGCCACGAGCGACCTCAACGACCTGTACCGTCGCGTCATCAACCGCAACAACCGCCTCAAGAAGCTGCTCGACCTCTCGGCTCCCGACATCATCGTGAACAACGAGAAGCGCATGCTCCAGGAGGCCGTGGACGCCCTCTTCGACAACGGTCGACGCGGTCGTCCCGTCGTGGGCCCGGGCAATCGTCCGCTCAAGTCGCTTGCCGACATGCTCAAGGGCAAGCAGGGCCGCTTCCGCCAGAACCTTCTGGGCAAGCGCGTAGACTACTCCGGCCGCTCGGTCATCGTCGTCGGTCCGCAACTTAAGATCTACCAGTGCGGCCTTCCCAAGCAGATGGCCCTCGAGCTGTTCAAGCCTTTCGTCATGAAGCGCCTGGTCGAGCTCGAGCAGGCGGCCAATATCAAGGCGGCCAAGCGCATGGTCGATCGTGGCGCGTCGCTGGTCTGGGACGTGCTCGAGGAGGTCATCACCGACCATCCCGTGCTGCTCAACCGCGCACCGACCCTGCACCGCCTCGGCATCCAGGCCTTCGAGCCCGTGCTCGTCGAGGGCAAGGCCATCCGCCTGCATCCGCTCGTCTGTACGGCGTTCAACGCCGACTTCGACGGTGACCAGATGGCCGTGCATGTGCCGCTGTCCAGTGAGGCGCAGGCCGAGGCCCGCGTGCTCATGCTCAGCTCCAACAACATCAAGTCGCCTGCTCATGGCAAGCCGCTCACCATCCCGACGCAGGACATGATCATCGGCATCTACTACCTCACCGCCGCTCGTGACGGCTTCGAGGGCGAGGGCCGCTGCTTCATGGACTTCAAGGACGCGCAGAACGCCTATGACGCTCGCGCGGACGTCGACCTGCAGGCCAAGATCTTCGTGCGCCTCAAGTACGACACCAAGGTCGAGACCTCCTATGGCGTCTACGAGGACAAGAAGGCTGGCGAGCGCATCGAGACCACCATCGGCCGCATCATCTTCAACAGCGTGCTTCCCAAGGACTATGCCTTCATCAACCACGGCATGGACAAGAAGGAGGTCGGACGCCTCATCGAGGATTGTGCCAACACGTACAAGACGCCCGAGATGATGCAGATCCTCGATGGCCTCAAGGCTCTCGGCTTCCATTACGCCACGCGCGCCGGCGTTACGGTATCGGTCTACGACGCGACGATTCCGCCGAATAAGGCCGACATCCTCGCCGAGGCCGACAAGAAGGTTGCCGCCGTCGAGGAAGACTACGAGATGGGCTTCATGAGCGCCGACGAGCGCCATCGCCAGATCGTCGAGATCTGGACCGTCGCCAACGAGGACGTCGGCAATGCCATGGCTGACAACTTCGACCGCTTCAACCCGATCTACATGATGGCCTTCTCCGGTGCCCGCGGTAACATCAAGCAGATTCGACAGCTCGCCGGTATGCGCGGCCTCATGGCCGACCCGAAGGGCGAAATCATCGACCGTCCGATCAAGGCGAACTTCCGCGAGGGCCTGACCGTTCTCGAGTACTTCGTCTCGACGCATGGTTCCCGAAAGGGCATGGCAGATACCGCGCTGCGTACCGCCGACTCCGGTTACCTGACCCGCCGTCTGGTCGACGTCGCCCAGGACGTAATCATCCACGAGGAAGATTGCGGCACGAGCGACGGCATCGAGCAGCCCGTCATCAACCGCAAGGACGAGCCTGATACCAACCTGATCGGCCGCTGCCTGGCAGCCGACGCGGTTGATCCCGCCACTGGCGAGGTCGTCATCGGTGCGGGCGATTACATCGAGACCAACGAGGAGCTCGAGAAGATCGCCAACGCCGGTATCGAGACCGTGAAGATTCGCAGCCTCATGACCTGTCATGCGCATTCGGGCGTGTGCCAGAAGTGCTATGGCTTCGACTTGGCCGCCGGCCGTCCGGTTAACCTGGGCACCGCTGCCGGCATCATCGCCGCGCAGTCCATCGGCGAGCCGGGCACCCAGCTCACGATGCGTACCTTCCACTCTGGCGGTGTCGCGGGTGAGGACATCACGCAGGGTCTTCCGCGCGTCACCGAGCTTTTCGAGGCGCGCAAGCCCAAGGGCCTTGCCATCTTGGCCGAAATCTCCGGTACGCTGCAGATTTCCGCGACCAAGGACAGCCGCACGCTCACCATCCACAACGAGGACGGCGAGGTGCGCGAGTACCAGACGGGCGCACGCGCACAGCTCATGCCGGGCGTTTCCGACATGTGCACCGTCGAGGTCGGCCAGCAGTTGACCAAGGGCTCCATCGATCCGCATGAGCTCCTGCGCCTCACCGACGTCAACACGACGCTGCGCTACATCGTCGACCAGGTCCAGGACGTCTACACGTCTCAGGGCGTCGACATCAACGACAAGCACGTCGAGGTCATTGCGCGCCAGATGCTGCGCAAGGTGACGGTTACCGATCCGGGCAGCTCCAGGTTCCTGCCGGGCGCCCAGGTCAATCGCTACGAGTTCGAGGAAGAGGTCGACCGCATCATGCTCGAGGGAGGCGACGTGCCCACGGCGCGCCCGCTCATCCTCGGCATCACCAAAGCGTCGTTGGCCACCGACTCGTTCCTGTCCGCCGCCTCCTTCCAGGAGACCACCAAGGTGCTGACCGATGCCGCGATCGAGGGCAAGGTCGACAAGCTCCAGGGCCTCAAGGAAAACGTCATCATCGGCAAGCCCATCCCCGCGGGCACCGGCCTGAAGCGCTACCGCGACCTGCAGCTCACCTACAAGGGCGAGCGCATCGACCGCAGCGGTTCGAACAGTGACCGCCTGCCCGACTGGGCACCCGAGGAGCTCCGCGAAACCGAGAGCCTGCTGCCGCAGCCGCAGGAGTGGGCGCTCAACGGCGAGGAGTACCTGGGTGGTGCGCCGGGCGACATGGCGATGTTCCTCAACGGCGGCTTCCTCGGCGGCCGCGGACCGCAACTCGCGCCCGAGCTCGCCAAGCTCTATCTCTTCGACGACCTGGGCGTCAGCCAGCGTTGGGCCAACAAGTTCAGCGAGGCGGGCATCGAGATGGTCGGCGATCTGGTCGGCAAGACCGAAGACGAGCTGTTCCGCATCGAGGGCATCGGCGTCAAGGCGATCGAGGAGCTCAGGGCCGGACTCGAAGCACGGGACCTTCTCTACATCCTCGACGACCCCAAGAAGAGCGACGAGCCGGATGCTTCGCAGCTGCTCGAGATGCTGTTCTCGCCGGAGGACGCCATGTACATGGGCGCAGAGGTTCCCCAGTCCTACAGCGCCGATCCCGACGATTTCATCGGCACGGCTCCGCAGCGTCACTCGTCTTCCGACGAGGCCGTTCTCAACGAGTTGCTCGGCGGTCTAGCCGACTCCGGATTCGGCATCACGGACGAGGAATCCGAGAAGCTGGAGAACGCGCAGGACGACGACGGCCTCATTGGCTAAGGCTGTCAAGCATTTTTTCGCCCGAAATACGCGAACAGAAAACCCCCGGTCATGTGACCGGGGGTTTTCTTGGGCTCAGGGGCGAAAAAAGTTTGGATACACCCGGGTGCGTGGCGTTTGACAGCCTTGGATTAGACGGGTAGTCTACCGCCTTGCGCTTTTGAAACCTGCAAAAGCACCACAACGGTAAACCGGTAGCAAAACGAAAGGAACTACATTGCCTACCATTAATCAGTTGGTCCGCAAGGGCCGCGCGAAGGCAGTCGACAAATCCAAGTCGCCCGCCCTCAAGGGCAATCCCCAGAAGCGTGGGGTTTGCACGCGCGTCTACACCGCAACCCCCAAGAAGCCCAATTCGGCTCTTCGCAAGGTTGCCCGTGTCCGTCTTGTCAACGGCATGGAAGTCACCGCTTACATCCCCGGCATTGGTCACAACCTGCAGGAGCACTCGATGGTGCTCATCCGCGGCGGCCGTGTTAAGGACCTTCCCGGTGTCCGCTACAAGATCATCCGCGGTACGCTCGATACCGCTTCCGTGTCCGACCGTGCTCAGGCCCGTAGCCGCTACGGCGCCAAGAAGCCCAAGAACTAAAGAAAGGGGAGATTGAGAAATGCCACGTCGTTCAGCTGCAGTACGCCGCGAGATTACTCCGGATGCCGTATACAACAACCGCCTTGTCACGCAGCTCATCAACAAGATCCTGCTCGACGGCAAGCGTTCGACCGCCGAGAGCATCGTCTACGGCGCCTTTGACATCGTCGAGGCAAAGACCGGCGAAGATCCCCTGAGCGTCTTCAAGAAGGCCATGGACAACGTCCGTCCCACGGTTGAGGTCAAGCCTCGCCGCGTCGGTGGCGCCACGTACCAGGTGCCCACCGAGGTCAACTCCCGTCGTGCCACGACGCTCGCCATCCGTTGGATCGTCGGCTATTCGCGCGACCGCAAGGAGCGCAGCATGGCCGAGCGCCTCGCCAACGAGATCATGGATGCATCCAATGGTCTGGGCGCGTCCGTCAAGAAGCGCGAAGACGTCTACAAGATGGCCGAATCCAATCGCGCCTTCTCTCACTATCGCTGGTAGGAGGTATACACAATGGCAACGAAGAAAACTCCGCTCGAGGATACCCGCAACATCGGCATCATGGCTCACATCGATGCCGGCAAGACCACCACGACCGAGCGCATCCTCTACTACACGGGCAAGACCCACAAGATCGGCGAGGTTCACGACGGCGCTGCGACCATGGACTGGATGGTCCAGGAGCAGGAGCGCGGCGTGACGATCACCTCTGCTGCCACCACGTGCTTCTGGGACAAGGACGGCAAGTCCTACCGCATCCAGATCATCGACACTCCGGGTCACGTTGACTTCACCTCCGAGGTCGAGCGCTCCCTGCGCGTTCTCGACGGTGCCGTCGCCGTGTTCGACGCCGTCGCTGGCGTGCAGCCGCAGTCCGAGACGGTCTGGCGCCAGGCCTCCCGTTACGAGGTTCCCCGCATCGCGTTCATCAACAAGTACGACCGCATCGGCGCGAACTACTTCCACGCGATCGACACCATGAGGGACCGTCTGGGTGCTCATGCCGTCGCCGCTCAGGTTCCGATGGGTGAGGAAGACCATTTCTGGGGCGTCATCGACCTCGTCACCATGACCGCATGGGACTTCAAGGCCGATGACAAGGGCATGACCTACCCCGAGCCCATGGACGCCATCCCCGACGAGTTCGTCGACATCGTCGAGGAGCGTCGCGCCGAGCTGCTCGAGGCTGCCGCCGATTACGACGACGAGCTCATGGAGCTCGTCCTCATGGACGAGGAGATTCCCGTCGACCTGCTGAAGAAGGCCCTGCGTGCTGGCGTTCTCGCCAACGATCTCAACCTCGTGTTCGTGGGCTCCGCCTACAAGAACAAGGGTGTCCAGGAGCTGCTCGATGCCGTCGTCGACTACCTGCCCAGCCCGCTCGACGTGCCGCCCGTCACCGGCATCAATCCCGATACCGACCAGGAGGAGGAGCGCAAGCCGTCCAACAAGGAGCCGTTCTCGTCCCTGGCCTTCAAGATCATGACCGATCCCTACGTTGGCAAGCTCACCTACCTGCGCGTCTATTCGGGTCGTCTGGACTCCGGTTCCTATGTCGTCAATGCCAACAACGGCAAGAAGGAGCGCATCGGCCGCATCCTCGAGATGCATTCCAACGAGCAGCATGATGTCGACTATTGCTCCACGGGCGACATCGTCGCGGCCGTCGGCCTCAAGAACACGACGACCGGCGAGTCCCTGTGCGACGAGGACCATCCCATCATCCTCGAGTCCATGGACTTCCCCGATCCCGTTATCGACATCGCCGTCGAGCCCAAGACCAAGGCCGAGCAGGACAAGCTCGCCATGGGTCTGCAGAAGCTCGCCGAGGAGGACCCGACCTTCCAAGTCCACACCGACGAGGAGACCGGCCAGACCATCATCGCCGGCATGGGCGAGCTGCACCTCGAGATCATCATCGACCGTCTGACCCGCGAGTTCAAGGTCGAGGCAAACGTCGGCAAGCCGCGCGTCGCCTATCGCGAGAAGCCGGGTCACGAGGTCCTCAACGTCCAGGGCAAGTTCGTCCGCCAGTCCGGTGGTCGCGGTCAGTACGGCGACGCTATCATCAACATGCGTCCGGGCGAGCCGGGAAGTGGCTTCACCTTCGAGAACAAGATCGTCGGCGGTGCGATTCCCAAGGAATACATCCCGTCCGTCGAGAAGGGTATCGAAGAGGCCCTGCAGAGCGGTGTCATCGCCGGCTACCCCGTCCTCGACGTTGCCGTCGAGCTCGTCGATGGTTCCTACCACGATGTCGACTCCTCCGAGGCTGCGTTCAAGGTCGCCGGTTCCATGGCCATCAAGGAGGCCCTGCGCAAGTCCGATCCGATTCTGCTCGAGCCCGTCGAGAGCGTCGAGGTCGAGACGCCCAAGGAGTACATGGGCGATGTCATGGGCAACCTGAACTCCCGTCGCGGCCAGATTCAGGGCCAGGAGGAGCGTGGTACCGCAACTGCCATCACCGCGCTTGTTCCGCTGTCCGAGATGTTTGGCTACGCAACCGACCTGCGTTCTGCCACGCAGGGCCGTGCGTCCTACAACATGCAGTTCGACTCCTATCGTCCCGTTCCCAAGAGCGTGTCCGAGGAGATCATCAAGAAGGCTGGCGGCAGCGCCGAGTAGCGCGAATCCGCTTGATATATGGAGGTTTGAGTTAAGTGGCCAACAAGAAGCAAAAGATTCGCATCAGGCTCAAGGGCTACGATCACGAGATCGTCGACAAGTCGACCAAGCTCATCGTCGAGACCGCAGCCAAGACCGGTGCGCGTATCAGCGGCCCCATCCCGCTGCCGACCGAGCGTAACCTGTACACCGTCATCCGCTCGCCGCACGTCAACAAGGACTCGCGCGAGCAGTTCGAGATGCGCACGCACAAGCGCCTCATCGACATCCTCGACCCGACGCCCAACACCGTCGACTCGCTCATGCGTCTCGACCTGCCGGCCGGCGTCGACATCGAGATCAAGCTCTAAGGCAATAGGGCATAACGCATGCAGGGAAAGGGGGTCGCTCATGACGAGCGGCCCCTTTTTCACGTTCTGCGTCGAGCATGCTTTAAAAGAAATCGACGCGCGATTCCCAGATAATCCCGAACTTTTCCTAGCATTCCGTGGCGCACAGGGGTAATATATCGAACGCTGTGCATTTTTGGCGCAGTGTGTCTAACTCCTGGCGCAAATCTCACGTGCAAAGGGAGGAGGCTCGAAGCCGCGATCCGCTGGGAGAAAGCAAAACCGCTTTCCGCCTCAAGATCGCCTGACAGTAAGGTTGGTAATGGTCAACACGATTCTCGGCCGCAAGCTGGGCATGACGCAAGTCTGGGGAGAGGATGACACCATCATCCCCGTGACCGTCATCCAGGCTGGCCCCTGCGTTATCTCGCAGGTCAAGACCACCGACACCGACGGCTATGAGGCCGTGCAAATCGGTTTCGGTGACATCAAGGAAAAGAAGGTAAACAAGCCCATGCAGGGCCACTTCGCAAAGGCAGGCGTAGCGCCCATGCGCTACCTGCGCGAGGTCCGCGTCGAGGATGCCTCCGAGCATGCAGTCGGTGATACGCTCACCGTCGAGGCATTCAACGATGTCGACAAGGTCGACGTCATCGGCGTCAGCAAGGGCAAGGGTTTCGCCGGCGTCATCAAGCGTTACGGTTTTGCCGGCGGTCCCGGTGGCCATGGTCACCACTTCCACCGCGCCCCCGGTTCGGTGGGCATGTGCGCTTACCCCGCACGCGTTCTCAAGGGTCTCCGTCTCCCCGGCCACATGGGCTGCGACCGCGTCACGGTCCGCAACCTTAAGCTGGTGCGCGTTGACGAGGAGAACAACCTCATGTTGGTCAAGGGTGCCGTTCCTGGTGGCAAGGGCGCTCTCGTTCAGATCCGTATGGCTTAGAGGAGGGCAGATCAATGGCACAAATCAAGATCACTGACTCCGCTGGCAAGTCTGCGGGTACGATCGAGGTATCCGATGGCATCTTCGCCATCGAGCCCAACGGCGCATGCATCCATCAGGTCGTTCGCAGCCAGATGGCCGCTCGTCGTCAGGGTACGCATGACACCAAGACCCGCGGTCAGGTTTCCGGCGGTGGCCGTAAGCCGTTCCGCCAGAAGGGTACCGGCCGCGCCCGTCAGGGCACGACGCGCGCCGCGCAGTTCCGTCATGGCGGCGTTGTCTTTGGCCCGCATCCCCGTTCCTACGCTTTCCGCGTGAACAACAAGGTCGTCAAGCTCGCCATGGCATCCGTGCTTTCCGGCAAGCTCGCGGCAGACGAGCTCTTCGTCGTCGACGGCTTCAACTTCGAGAAGCCCTCGACCAAGGCCGCTGCCAAGGCTCTCGAGGCCCTCGGTTGCAAGGGTCGCGTCACCGTCGTCGTCAATGACGAGGACGTCAACTCGTTCCTTTCCTTCCGCAACCTCGAGAAGGTTCGCGTCATCGGCGCCTCCGAGTCCAACACCTACGACCTGCTCGATAACGGGTCTCTGGTCATGACCAAGGACGCCGTCGAGTATGTTCAGGAGGTGCTGAGCTAATGGAGGCACGTCAGATCATCATCCGCCCGATCATCACCGAGCGTTCGTTCGACATGCAGGACTTCAATCGCTACACGTTCGAGGTCGCCAAGACTGCCAGCAAGATCGAGATTGCCAAGGCAATCGAGGAGATCTTCAACGTGCATGTCACCAAGGTGAACACCGCCAACGTGAAGTCCAAGCCCAAGCGTCAGCGCTACGTTCAGGGTCGCACGCGTACCTGGAAGAAGGCCATCGTCACGCTCGCCGAGGGTGACAAGATCGAGCTGTTCGCCAGCCAGGATTAATCGGTTACTGAGTTTCCCCTTGGTGCGGGGAGACTTTAAGGGTGTCGAGCGCTCGACATGGAGCCACCCGGCACCGTGGTAAATCCGGAGTCGACAACCGTATGGAGGTGCACCACCTCCGTTCCCATAGCGGTTGAGCGGCCATCGGAGCAAAGGAGTTTGTTCATGGGAGTAAGGAAGTACAAGCCGTCTTCTCCGGGACGTCGTTTCCAGACGGTCTCTGACTTTGCAGAGATCACGACGACGACCCCCGAGAAGTCGCTGCTCGAGCCGTTGCCCAAGAAGGCCGGCCGCAATAACTATGGTCGCATCACGACCCGTCATCAGGGTGGCGGCCACAAGCGCAAGTATCGCAAGATCGACTTCAAGCGTCGCAAGGATGGCATCCCGGCCAAGGTCGCGTCCATCGAGTACGACCCGAATCGTTCCGCGCGCATCGCGCTGCTCAATTACGCAGATGGCGCTAAGGCGTACATCCTGCAGCCCAAGGGCCTCAAGGTCGGCGACACCGTCGAGTCCGGTCCCGAGGCTGACATCAAGCCGGGTAATGCCCTGCCGCTGGCCAACATCCCCGTCGGCACGCTCGTGCACGCCGTCGAGTTCCAGCCGGGCAAGGGTGCCGCCATGGCGCGCAGCGCCGGTACGAGCATCCAGCTCATGGGCAAGGAGGGCGGCTACGCCATCCTGCGCATGCCGAGCTCAGAAATGCGCCGCGTTCTGCTCGACTGCCGTGCCACTGTTGGCGAGGTCGGCAACGCCGAGCACTCCAACATCCGCATCGGCAAGGCCGGTCGCAAGCGCTGGATGGGCGTGCGTCCTACCGTCCGCGGTACCGTCATGAACCCCGTCGACCACCCGCATGGTGGTGGCGAGGGCAAGAACAAGTCCGCCGGTCGTCATCCGGTCACCCCGTGGGGCATCCCCACCAAGGGTCATCGTACGCGTAACCCCAAGAAGGCGTCGGGTAGGCTCATCATCCGTCGTCGCAAGAAGTAATCGAAGGAGATAACCGTGAGTAGAAGTCTCAAGAAGGGCCCCTACGTGGAGCCGCGCCTCCTCGAGCGCATCATTGCGATGAACGAGGCTGGCGAGAAGAACGTCATCAAGACCTGGAGCCGTTCTTCGACGATCTTCCCCGAGATGGTGGGTCACACCATCGCCGTGCATGATGGTCGTCGTCATGTTCCCGTCTACGTCACCGAGTCGATGGTCGGACACAAGCTGGGCGAGTTCTCCCCGTCCCGCACGTTCCGCGCCCACAAGAAGGATTAGGAGGAGCGTAAATGCAAGCTAAAGCTGTTGCGAAGTACGTTCGCGTTTCTCCGCGCAAGGCGCGTATCGTCGTTGACAAGATCCGCGGCAAGGAAGTCGTCGACGCTCTGGACATCCTGCGCTTCAACGAGCGCGCGATTTCCGAGGTCGTTTCCAAGGTCGTCTCGTCTGCGGCCGCCAACGCCGAGAACAAGTACGGCGTGCGTCCGGAGAATCTCGTGGTCAAGGCCGCCTATGTTGACGAGGGCCCGACCATGAAACGCTATCGCCCGCGCGCAAAGGGTTCCGCGAGCCCCATCATGAAGCGCACGAGTCATATCACCATCATCGTAGCTACGCGAGAGGAGGCGTAAGGGTCATGGGTCAGAAAGTTAAGCCGACAGGCTTCCGCCTTGGCATCACCGAGGACTGGCGCAGCCGCTGGTATGCGGGTAACGACTACGCCGCCACGCTCGAGAACGATCTCAAGCTGCGCAAGTACGTCGAGAAGAAGCTCAGCAATGCCGCCCTTTCTCGCGTGGAGATCGAGCGAGCCGGCGACAAGATCAAGGTCATCATCACGACTGCCCGTCCGGGTATCGTCATCGGCAAGAAGGGTGCCGAGGTCGACGTGCTCCGCAAGGAGCTCGAGAAGATCTCCGGTGGTCACGTGAGCGTCGAGGTCATCGAGGTCAAGCGTCCCGAGCTTGACGCCAACCTCATCGCGCAGTCCATCGCCGAGCAGCTCGAGGGACGCGTCGCGTTCCGCCGTGCCATGCGCAAGGCCGTCCAGTCCGCGCGCAAGTCGGGTGCCCAGGGTATCCGTATTCAGTGCTCCGGTCGCCTGGGTGGTGCCGAGATGAGCCGCCGCGAGTGGTACCGCGAGGGCCGCGTGCCCCTGCACACCCTGCGTGCGATGATTGACTATGGTTTTGCCACCGCCCACACCACGATGGGCTCCTGCGGCATCAAGGTCTGGGTGTATTACGGCGAGGTCCTTCCCGGCCAGGACAAGAAGAATCCTGCGCTCGAGGGCACGTCTGCCCAGCGTCGCGGCCGTGGCCGTCGTGGCGAGAGGAGGGATCGCTAATGTTGATGCCCAAGCGTTCCAAGTTCCGCAAGGTTCAGCGCGGTTCCATGAAGGGTAAGTCCAAGGGAGGCAACAACCTCAACTTCGGCTCCTATGGCATCCAGGCGCTCGAATCCCATTGGATTACCAACCGTCAGATCGAGGCCGCTCGTATCGCCATGACCCGTTACATGAAGCGTGGTGGCCGCGTGTGGATCACGATCTTCCCGGACAAGCCCATCACCAAGAAGCCGGCAGAGACCCGCATGGGCTCCGGCAAGGGCAATCCCGAGGAGTGGGTGGCCGTCGTCAAGCCGGGCCGCATCATGTTCGAGATCGATGGCGTCCAGCCCGACGATGCTCGCGAGGCCATGCGCCTTGCCATCAACAAGCTGCCCATCAAGTGCAAGATGGTGTTCCGCGAAAACGCCGCCGAGCGCGCAGCCGAGTACGCCAAGGCGCATGCCAAGGATTCCGCTCGTGGTCGCTCCAAGGCAGCCAAGGATACCGCTGCAGCTGCCGCTGCTGCCGCCACCACCGAGGAAGAAGGGGGCGACGAGTAAATGAAGCCTGCAGAGATTCGCGAGCTCACTACCGACGACCTTAATGACAAGCTGACCGAGGCGCGCACCGAGCTCTTTAACCTTCGTTTCCAGATGGCCACCAGCCAGCTGGACAACACCGCGCGCGTGAAGGTCGTCAAGAAGGACATTGCCCGTATTTGCACCGAGCTGCGCGCACGCGAGATTCGCGCCGCAGCCGAAGCGACCGCTTAAAGAAAGGAGCGAAACCTAAATGAACGAAGAGCGTAATCGTCGTAAGGTTCGCCAGGGCGTCGTCGTCTCGGCTACAAACGACAAGACCATCGTCGTGCAGATTCAGGAGCGCAAGCCGCATCGTGTCTACGGCAAGATGATCACCACCACCAAGAAGTTCCACGCGCATGACGAGGGCAACGAGGCCGGTGTGGGCGATACCGTCCGCATCATGGAGACTCGTCCCCTCTCCAAGCAGAAGCGCTGGCGTCTCCTCGACATCGTCGAGAAGGCCAAGTAGTCAGCTAGAGTAGCAGGAAGGTACTCCCATGATTCAGATGCAATCAATGCTGACTGTTGCTGACAACAGCGGTGCGCAAAAAGTCCAGTGCATCAAGGTTCTCGGCGGTTCGAAGCGCCGTTATGCCGGCCTGGGCGATATCATCGTCTGCAGCGTCAAGGAGGCAGCTCCTAACAGTCAGGTCAAGAAGGGCGATGTCGTGCGTTGCGTCATCGTTCGTCTCAAGAAGGAAGTCCGTCGCAAGGACGGCTCCTACATCAAGTTCGACGAGAACGCCGCCGTCGTGGTTGACGACTCCGGCGCTCCCCGCGGCACGCGTGTCTTCGGGCCCGTCGCCCGTGAGCTGCGCGACCGCAAGTTCATGAAGATCGTCTCCCTCGCACCCGAGACGCTTTAGGGGAAGGTGAGAAGAAGATGACGAAGATGAACATCAAGACAGGCGACACCGTCAAGGTCATCGCCGGCAAGGACAAGGGCGCACAGGGCGAGGTCCTCTTCGCCTTTCCCGAAAAGGGGCGCGTGACCGTCCAGGGTGTCAACCTGGTGCACAAGGCGCTTCGCCCGACCCAGGCCAACCCCAACGGTGGCATCGATACCCGCGAAGCGGCTATCGACGTCTCCAACGTCATGCTGGTCTGCCCGTCGTGCGGCCTGCCGACTCGCATCGGCTTCAAGGTCGACGAGGACGGCAAGGTTCGCGTCTGCAAGAAGTGCGGCAAGGTTATCGACTAACGCAGCGTGCAATCTTGGCGTTTGCCGAGGGGCTCACGTACTATCTTGTACGCTTCGCCCCTCGGCTCGCGCCAATCTCACGCACTGCGTTAGCCGCTAACTGTCTTTCAGGTTAGGGACCTGAGTTGTATTAGGCCCTCCATGTGGAGGGGGCGAGGTCGGAAACCCCGCCTTAAATCTCGAAGGAGTTAAGAACTATGGCACCACGTCTCAAGGAGAAGTACTACAACGAGCTCGCCGCCAAGCTCAAGGACGAGCTCGGCATCGAGAATGTCAACGACATTCCCAAGCTCGAGAAGATCGTCGTCAACATGGGCGTTGGCGACGCGGCGACCGACAGTAAGCTCATGGACGCAGCTGTCGAGGATCTGCGCGTCATCACCGGCCAGCAGCCGATGATCTGCCGTGCCAAGAAATCCATCGCAACCTTCAAGCTGCGTGCCGGCATGCCGATTGGCGCTAAGGTCACCCTGCGCGGCGACCGCATGTACGAGTTCTTCGATCGCCTCATCGCGGCTGCGATTCCCCGCATCCGCGACTTCCGCGGCCTGTCCCCGCACAGTTTCGACGGTCATGGTAACTACTCGATGGGCGTTACCGAGCAGATCATCTTCCCGGAGATTGATTACGACAAGGTCGATCGTACCCGCGGCATGGACATCACGTTCGTGACGACCGCCAAGACCGACGACGAGGGCAGGGCCCTTCTCTCCGCTTTCGGATTCCCGTTTGCGGCATAGTGGGACAGTAAGGTAGAATGTTCGATTGCTGTGCGTTTTCGCGCAGCAATCGGAGTTTAGCGGGAGATGCGCATCTCCCGCGAACAGGAAAGGATGAGCATTGGCAAAGAAATCGATGATCGCCAAGGCAAAGCGCGAGCCCAAGTTCAGCACGCGCGCGTATACGCGTTGCAACCGCTGCGGCAGGCCCCATTCGGTCTATCGCAAGTTCGGTCTGTGCCGAATCTGCCTGCGTGAACTTGCCCTTAAAGGCGAACTCCCCGGTGTCCGCAAGGCAAGCTGGTAAGGCTAGCCCGAGCAGACGCTGGGCTGCTTCGAAACAGGCGCGGCCATCACGGGTGGACGCGAACCGCTCGAGAGCAGTCATCAACGAACCATAGGAGGAATCAATGAGCACGACCGATTCGATCGCAGACATGCTCACGCGTATTCGAAACGCGAACACTGCGAACAAGGAGACGGTTTCCATGCCGTCTTCGCGAAAGCTCGTCGAGATAGCTCGCATCATGAAGGAAGAGGGCTATATCGCGGAGTACGAGATTATCTCGAAGGCGCCGCAAGACGAGTTGTTCATCACGCTGAAGTACGGGGACAAGAAGGAGAAGGTCATTCGTGGCCTGCGCCGCATTTCCAAGCCCGGTCTTCGCATTTACGCTGGCAAGAGCGAACTGCCCCGCGTTCTGGGTGGTCTCGGCACTGCCATCATTTCCACGTCCAAAGGTGTCATGACCGATCGCGATGCCCGCATTGCCGGTGTCGGCGGCGAGGTCCTGGCATATATCTGGTAAGAGCCGAGAAGGGAGCATACACATGTCGCGTATTGGCAAGCTGCCCGTTCCGGTTCCCGCCGGAGTCGAGGTAAAGATCGACGGCAACACCGTTACCGTCAAAGGTCCCAAGGGTGAGCTCACCCAGACCTTCAACGAGAATATGGCCATTAGCCTGGGCGAGGACGGCTCCATCGTCGTCGAGCGCCCCGATGACGCACGCGAGAACCGCGCGATGCACGGCCTGACCCGTTCTCTCATCAACAACATGGTCATCGGCGTGAGCGAAGGGTATTCCAAGACCCTCGAGCTCGTTGGCGTCGGTTACCGTGCCGCACTCAAGGGGGGCAAGCTCGAGATGACGCTCGGCTTCTCGCACCCCGTCATCGTGGATGCTATCGATGGCGTCACGTTCGAGTGCCCCGAGCCCACGATCATCAACATCAGCGGCATTGACAAGCAGCTGGTCGGTCAAGTTGCCGCGGACATTCGTGCCTATCGCAAGCCCGAGCCGTACAAGGGCAAGGGCATTCGCTACCAGGGCGAGCACATCCGCCGCAAAGAGGGCAAGGCAGCCAAGTAATAAGAATGCGCCGGCCGTTGCGCCGGTTGATTTCAAGGAGAACGGTACAGTATGGACAAGCTCAAGGCAAAGAAGGCGAAACTGCAGCGTCGCCAGCGCCGCGTGCGTGGCAAGGTTGCAGGTACGCCCGAGCGTCCGCGCCTGCGCGTGACGCGTTCCAACACTAACATCTACGCTCAGGTCATCGACGATGTCGCTGCCGTCACGTTGGCAAGCGCGTCTTCGCTTGACAAGCAGGTCAAGGCCACCGGCAAGAGCGGTGGCAACATCGAAGGTGCTGCCGAGGTGGGCAAGCTCATCGCCCAACGTGCCCTCAACGCGGGTATCGGCGAGGTCGTATTTGACCGCGGCGGCAATCTCTACCATGGTCGTGTCAAGGCGCTCGCCGAGGGCGCCCGCGAAGCCGGCCTGAAATTCTAGGGGGAGGGAAACATGGCACAGAGGCCTAACAACAGGAAGTCAAACAGGCAGGCTGCACAGCAGGCTCCCGAACTCGAAGAGCGCGTTGTTTACATCAACCGCGTTTCCAAGGTCGTCAAGGGCGGCCGTCGCTTCGGCCTGACCGCGCTCGTCGTCGTCGGCGATCGCAACGGCAACGTCGGTGTCGGCATGGGCAAGTCTGCCGAGGTGCCCATCGCTATCAGCAAGGGCGTCGAGGACGCCAAGAAGAACATGTTCAAGGTTCCGCTGACCGAGGAAGGCACCATTCCGCACGAGGTCATCGGCGAGTTCTCCGCCGGTCGCGTTCTGCTCAAGCCCGCCACGCCAGGTACTGGCGTCATCGCCGGCGGTCCGGTTCGCGCCCTGCTCGAGCTTGCCGGCGTCAAGGACGTGCTGTCCAAGTCGCTCGGCACCGACAACGCGATGAACATCGTCAAGGCGGCAGCCGAGGGCCTCAAGGAGCTCCAGAGCCCCCAGCAGGTTGCGGCACGTCGCGACATGACCGTTGCTGAAATCTACGGAAAGAAGGTTCAGTAATGGCTAACGCAAAGAAGACGCTGCGTCTGACGCAGGTTAAGAGCTCGATTGGCTACAAGGCCGATCAGGCCAAGACGCTCAAGGCCCTTGGCCTGGGCAAGATCGGCTCCACGGTCGAGCAGGTCGACAACGATGCCATCAGGGGCATGATCTTCAAGGTCAAGCACCTGATCGAGGTCGAGAACATCTAGCAAGTACGTGATGGGCCGCATCGCCAGGGTGCGGCTCACGACAAGGTAGTCTGCCGGCGGCGAGCAGCCGGCTTCGTTCGCAGGATGCGGATGAACGCGAAAAGGAGACATCATGGATCTTTCTGAACTCAAGCCGGCCGAGGGATCGACCAAGAAGCGCAAGCGCGTCGGTCGCGGACATGGCTCGGGCCATGGCGGAACGTCTGGCCGCGGCATGAACGGCCAGGCTTCGCGTGCCGGCGGCACCAAGGGCCCGGGCTTCGAGGGCGGCCAGACGCCGCTCGCGATGCGCCTTCCCAAGCTCCCCGGTTTCCGCAACGTCAACCGCAAGGAGTACGTGCCGGTCAACGTCGGTCGTCTTGACGAGAAGTTTGCCGCCGGCGAGACCGTCAACGGCGAGACGCTCGTCGAGAAGGGCATCATCAAGCACCCCGATGCGCTCGTCAAGGTTCTCGGCGATGGCGAAATCACCAAGGCCCTCACCATCCAGGTCGACAAGGTTTCCGCTTCTGCAAAGGCCAAGATTGAAGCGGCCGGAGGAAAGGTCGAGTAGCCGTGCTCAACGCACTCATTAACGCAATGAAGGTGAAGGAGCTTCGTCACAAGATCTTCTTCACCCTGGGAATCATAGCGCTGTATCGTGTTGGCTCGTTTATCCCCGTTCCCGGCATCCCGTTTGCCGACCTCGTGTCGAACTTCCGTGACACGAGCACGAACGCCGGTCTGCTCATGCTCAACCTGTTCTCTGGTGGCGCGCTCGAGTACTTCTCGGTGTTCTCGCTCGGCATCATGCCCTACATCACCGCCTCGATCATCATGCAGCTCATGCAGGGCATCATTCCCGCCCTGCAGCGCTGGCAGAAGGAAGGCGAGACCGGGCAGCGCAAGGTCACGCGCATCACGCGCTACCTGACGCTCGCGCTGGGCCTGATCAATGCCATCGGCTACCTGGTCCTGTTCCAGAACGCCTTCGGAGTCGATTTCTCCACGACGGGCATGCCCACGTGGCTGATCAGTGCGGTCATCATCATCACGCTCGTTTCGGGCACTGCTCTCATCATGTGGATGGGCGAGCTCATCACGCAGCGCGGCATTGGCAACGGCATGTCGTTGATCATCTTCGCGAACATCATCGCCCGCCTCCCGAGCGCGCTGCTCGATTCCATCCAGAACTCCACCGACCAGATGCAGGGCATCCTCATGACCGTGCTCATCATCGCCGTGATTCTCATCACGATTCCGGGCATCGTCTTCATCGAGCGTGGCCAGCGTCGCATTCCGGTGCAGTATTCCAAGCGTGTCGTAGGGCGCAAGGTCATGGGCGGCCAGTCTACGTACCTGCCGTTCAAGGTCAACGGTTCGGGCGTTATCCCCATCATCTTCGCTTCCGCGCTGCTCTACCTGCCTGCCCAGATCGCCGCGTTCTTCAGTGACGCGGGCTGGTTGCAGGCCGTCGCGAACTTCTGCTCCGCTGGCTGGGGCAACTGGATTCTGACCTTCGGGCTGATCGTCTTCTTCGCGTACTTCTACACGTCGATGATCTACCATCCGCAGGAGACGGCTGACAACCTGAAGAACAACGGCGGCTTCATCCCCGGCGTTCGCCCGGGTGGTGCGACCGTGCAGTACATCAAGAACGTGATTAACCGCATCACGCTTCCGGGTGCGATGTTCCTCGCGGCCATCGCGATCATCCCGTCCATCCTGTACTCGTTCACGGGCAACACCCTGATCCAGCTGTTTGGCGGAACCTCCGTCCTCATCATGGTCGGCGTCGCGCTCGACACGATGACCAAGCTGGAGAGCCAGTTGAAGATGCACAATTACGACGGCTTCTTCAAATAGACTGAGGAGAATTCTATGAACATCGTACTCCTGGGCGCCCCCGGCGCCGGAAAGGGCACCCAATCCGCTCGCCTCGTCGACGAGTTCGGCTTCACGCACCTTTCCACGGGCGACCTGCTTCGCGCGGCCGTCAAGGAGGGAACCGAGCTTGGCGTCAAGGCCAAGTCCTACATGGATGCCGGCGAACTCGTGCCCGACGAGGTTGTCATCGGCTTGGTCGAGGAGAAGCTCAAGGCCGCGCCCGAGGCATCGTTCCTGCTCGACGGCTTTCCGCGTACTCCGGCCCAGGCCGTCGCCCTCGATGGCGTGCTTGCCAATCTTGGCAAGAAGCTCGATTACGCAATCGCCCTCGAGGTCGATTCCGAGGCCCTCGTCGCGCGCATGTCGCAGCGCCGCGTCTGCCATGAATGCGGATATCCCGGCACCGTCGAGACGGGCCCGGTTTGCCCCAAGTGCGGCGGCGAGATGTACCAGCGTGCCGACGACAACGAGGAGACGGTGCGCAACCGTCTGGCCGTTTACGAGAAGTCGACGAGCCCCCTCATCGACTACTATCGTGGCAACGGCATTCTCATCGAGCTCGATGGCGGCAAGTCTCCCGATGACGTGTTCGCAGAGCTGAGGAAGGCCATCGGCAAGTAGAATCGCATGAAACGCTTTCGCTTGGATGGCGTCAAGATCAAGTCGCCAGCAAAAATCGAAGCGATGAAACGGGCCGGCCGCTTGAGCGCACAGGCGCTTGAAGCGGTCGGCCTGCTTGTTGCGCCGGGTGTCTCGACGGCCGAGCTCGATGCTTGCGCGGAGCGAGTTATCGTGGATGGTGGCGGGCGTCCCGCGTTCAAGGGATACGGGGGCTTTCCGGCGACCATATGCGCCTCGGTCAACGACATGGTCGTTCATGGCATCCCCTCCCGTGAGGTCATCTTGCGCGAGGGCGACGTCATCTCGATCGATACGGGCGCCATCGTCGACGGGTGGGTGGGCGACAATGCCGCAACCTTTGCCGTCGGCGCGATCGACGATGAGAGACGTGCCTTGCTCGAGGCGTGCGAGGCATCGTTGGAGGCCGGCATCGTACAGGCGGTTCCCGGAAATCATCTGGGGGACATCGGACATGCCATCCAACAAGTCGCCGGTCTGGCGGGTTTTGGCGTCGTGCGTAACTATGCGGGACACGGTATCGGGCGCAGCATGCACGAGCCTCCGCTTGTTCCCAACTATGGGCAAGTTCGCACGGGCATGCGTCTCGAACGGGGTATGGTCATTGCCATTGAGCCCATGCTCACGGCAGGCACCCATGAGGTTCGCACCATCGATGACGGATGGGGCGTCGTGACTTGCGATGGACGTCCCGCTGCGCACTTCGAGCGCACGGTTGCCATCACCGATGACGGACCGCTCGTCCTGACGCCGTGGAATCTCGTGAAAAATTCACTGGAAATCAAAGACCTGTTGCAGTAGTATGTTTGATTACGTTTGTGATGATTCAAAATGGGAGAGATACGTCCGTGAGCAAAGAGGATGCAATTGAACTTGAGGGAAAGGTCGTCGAGCCCCTTCCCAATGCGATGTTCAAGGTCGAACTCGAGAATGGCCACCAGGTCCTGGCCCATATCTCGGGCAAGATGCGCATGCACTACATCAAGATCCTTCCCGGTGACAAGGTGACGGTGGAGCTTTCGCCGTACGACCTCGACCGTGGCAGGATCACCTATCGTTACAAGTAAGACCTGCGGCATACCGCATGCGATGGGATGCCTGGGCATTCCTGTCGCCGTAAACAAGAAAACTACCGCCTGCGGCTGGGCGTGACTATAAAACGAAGTGTCAACACTTTCGGAAAGGTAAGGACATTATGAAGGTGCGTCCTTCGGTAAAAAAGATGTGCGATAAGTGCAAGATCATCAGGCGTCATGGCAAGGTGTACGTGATTTGCGAAAACCCGCGCCACAAGCAGCGCCAAGGCTAAGAAGGGGAGCGACATTGGCTCGTATACTCGGTGTCGACCTTCCGCGCGACAAGCGCGTGGAGATTGGTCTGACTTACATCTACGGTATCGGTCTGACCCGCGCAAAGAAGATCTGCGAGGAGACCGGCGTTAATCCCGACACGCGCGTGCGCGATCTCACCGAGGAAGAGGTCGTCAAGCTGCGTGACAACATCGATGCAAACTACACGGTCGAGGGTGACCTGCGTCGCGAAACTTCGCAGAACATCAAGCGACTGATGGAGATCGGCTGCTATCGTGGCCTGCGCCATCGTCGTGGTCTGCCCGTTCGCGGTCAGCGCACTCACACCAACGCTCGTACCCGCAAGGGCCCGCGTCGCCAGATCGGCGCCAAGAAGAGGGGCTAGGTGAGAGGACAGCATGGCTAAGAAGCAACAGAGCACGACCCGCGTCCGTCGCGCAGACCGCAAGAACATCACGGTTGGTCAGGCTCACATCAAGAGCACGTTCAACAACACGATCGTTTCCATCACCGACACCCGCGGAAACGTCATTTCCTGGCAGTCCGCAGGTACGGTTGGGTTCAAGGGCTCCCGCAAGTCCACGCCGTTCGCGGCGCAGATGGCCGCCGAGAAGGCCGCCAAGATGGCGATGGAGCACGGCCTCAAGAAGGTCTCCGTCTTCGTCAAGGGTCCCGGAAGCGGCCGCGAGACCGCCATCCGCTCGCTCCAGGCCGCCGGTCTGGAGGTCGCGAGCATCCAGGACTGCACGCCCATCCCGCACAACGGTTGCCGTCAGGTCAAGCGTCGTCGCGTCTAGCTTAGAAAGGTAACAAGTCATGGCAATTAACAGGACCCCGGTTCTGAAGCGCTGCCGCCAGCTGGGCATCGACCCCATCGTGCTGGGCTATACCAAGGAATCCAAGAAGCAGCCCAAGCAGCGCCGTCGCCAGGAGAGCGAGTACGGCCGTCAGCTTCGCGAGAAGCAGAAGGCCAAGTTCATCTATGGCGTACTCGAAAAGCAATTCCGCGGCTACTTCCACAAGGCACGCCGCATGCAGGGAGTCACGGGCGAGAACCTCATGAGGATTCTCGAGTCCCGTCTCGACAACGTCGTGTTCCGTCTGGGTTTCGCGCGCACGCGCAAGGAGGCCCGCCAGACGGTCACGCATGGTCACATCACGGTCAACGGCAAGCGCGTCGACATCCCGTCGTATCGCGTGAGCGCAGGTGACCTCGTGGCAATCGCCCCCGCGGCAAAGGACCTTCTCGTGATCAAGAGCGCCCTCATCTCCAACGAGCGCGTCCAGGTTCCCGCCTGGCTCGAGGTCGACATCGAGAAGCTCCAGGGCAATGTCATTTCGCTGCCGACACGAGATCAGATCGATCTGGATATCCAGGAGCAGCTCATCGTCGAGCTTTATTCGAAGTAATTTTCACCCTGTCCTTATCCGGTTCGAGTCTCGAGGAGGCTACTTAATGACTGAGTTCATGAAGCCCAACATCACCGTCGAGCAAGTTGGCGACAATATCGCGCGATTCGTCATGGAACCGCTCGAGCGCGGCTATGGCCAGACGCTCGGTAACGGCATGCGTCGTGTCCTGCTGTCCTCCCTGGACGGCGCTGCGGCAACCGCCATCAAGATCGAGGGCGTGCAGCACGAGTTCACGTCCGCTCCTGGTGTCGTGGAGGATGTCACCGACATTGTTCTGAATATCAAGGGTCTCGTCTTCGCCCCCTTTGCCGGTGGCGAGGAGGCTACCGCCACGCTCTCCGCGCAGGGCCCCTGCGTGGTCACCGGCGCGGACCTGGAAGTCCCCACGGAATTCCAGCTCATCAATCCCGAGCATGTCATCGCGACGCTCTCCGAGGGCGCCCAGCTCGAGATGTCCGTCCGCATCGGCGTTGGCCGTGGCTACGTGCCTGCCGAGCGCAACAAGCGTCCGGAGGACCCCATTGGCATCATTCATGTCGATTCGCTGTTCTCGCCGATCCGCCGTTGCACCATGGACGTCACGGACACCCGCGTCGCCCAGCGCACCGACTACGACAAGCTCATTCTCGAGGTCGAGACTAACGGCGCGATCAGCCCCGTCGAGGCTGTCTGCCAGTCCGCCAACATCATCAACCAGCACATGATGGCCTTCCTGTCGCTCGACGAGAGCGGCGAGGAAGTCGAGGTGGCGAGCATCTTCGCCCCCGAGGGCCCGAGCAAGAACACCGAGCTCGAGAAGCAGATCGAGGATCTCGACCTGTCGGTCCGCTCGTACAACTGCCTGAAGCGCGCCGGCATCCATTCGGTGCGCCAGCTGGTCGAGTATTCCGAGAACGATCTGCTCAACATCCGCAACTTCGGCGCCAAGTCCATCGAAGAGGTCAAGGACAAGCTTCAGCTGATGGACCTCAGCTTGAAGCTTTAGTACGTAGGAGATTCAATGAGGCATTACAAGAAGGGCCGCAAGCTGGGTACCGATGCCAGCCACACCAAGGCCATGAAAAAGAACCTGGCGGTCGCCCTGTTTACCAACGACCGCATCAAGACCACGGTCACGCGCGCCAAGGAAGTTCGCGGTGACATTGACCGCATCATCACCTGGGCCAAGAAGGGTGACCTTCACTCCCGTCGCCTGGCCATCGCCGCCCTGGGCGACAAGGAGCTCGTCCGCGAGGTCTTCGAGAAGGCCGAGCAGGGCATGTGGGCAGATCGCAACGGCGGTTATACCCGCATCATGAAGCTTGGTCCGCGCAAGGGCGACAACGCCCCCATGGCGATTCTCGAGCTTGTCGAGGAGGCCGTCGTTCCCAAGGCCAAGGCCGATGACAAGCCCGCAAAGAAGTCCGCTGCCAAGAAGGGCGCGAAGTCCGAGGACAAGACCGCCGATGAGATCGAGGATCTGATCGAGGAGGGCACCGAGGACAAGAACGACAACGACAAGGACGATGTCGAGGAGTTCGCCGAAGGCGAGGAAGACCGCATCGACTCCATTGCCGAGAGCGATGTCCGCGAGGATGCCGTCGAGGCTGAGAAGGCCGAGGACGAAGCCTCCGTCGAGGATGCCGTTCTCGAGGCCAAGGAGGCCGAGGTGGCAAAGACCGAGGCCGAGAACATCGAGAAGATCAAGGAGGAGGTCGCCGAGGAGGAGCGCGAGCTTATCGACGACGTCAATCCCATGTCCAAGGAGGAGCATGCCCTCGAGGACGCCGATGAGAAGGCCGAGAAGCACGAGAATGACGAGTAGCGAACTCGCTTCTCGTCGGGGGTGAAGATGACGCAGGCGCTCGCCTTTGGCACCTACATTCCCGGCACGAGTCCCATCCACGCTTTGAATGCGCAGGTCAAGGTTATCTTGGCCTGCGTTTTTTCCATCGCCGTGTTCTTCGTCGAGAGCTGGCCCGGGCTGCTCGTCATCACGGCGTTCGTCGCCATGCTCTACATGCTCGCGCGCGTTCCCGTGACCAAGGCGGCACGCGGCCTCGTTCCCGTCGCATTCATCCTCGTGTTCACCGTCGTCGTTCATGCCTTCAGCATCAGCATGGGCTCCTCGGCGGCACCGGGACTGAGCTCCGCGGGTTCCCTGGGGCTCACGCAAGAATGGGTCCTCTTCGGGAGCTTTGGCATCACGCTCGACGGATTGATGCGAGGCATTTTCTTCGCCCTGCGCATCGTGCTACTCGTGCTCATCTGCTCGCTCTTGACCTTCACGTCATCGATGATGGAGCTGACCGACGCCATGCTGCGCATGTTCGGTCCCCTCAGGCGCCTGGGGGTGCCCGTCGATGACATCGCCATGATGATTTCGATTGCCTTGCGCTTCATCCCCACGACGGCGCATGAGGCGCAGATGATCCAACTCGCGCAGAAGGCGCGGTGCGCGAACTTCGATGACGGCAACGTCTTCGTGCGGCTCAAGTCATGGGTTCCCGTGTTCGTCCCGTTATTCGTGCGCCTATTTCGTCGTGCCGACGATCTGGCCGATGCCATGGACGCGCGTTGCTATGCGGGCGGCAAGCGCACGCGCATGACCACGACGAGGATCTCCGTGGGCGATATCGTGACGCTCGTCGTCGGCATCTTGGCGATTGTCGCGCTCTGCGTGTTCTTGTGAGGGGGGGGGCGGAGGTGTCGCCGCTGCGCTCATAGTCCTGTGCTCGCTTGAAAGCGCCACTGGCGCTTTCTGCTCGTGCGGAAATCGCGCAGCGGCGACACCTCCGCCCTGTTTAATAGTGGGACAAATGGCCTGTCCCCTTGTCCCACTCCCGCATCTGCTCATCCAGAAGGAGCCATTGATGAAGCAACAATCACTCGTTCTCACGCTTGCCTATAACGGCTCCGCGTATGCGGGGTTTGCCAAGCAGAAGGATCCGTGTCTCTGCACCATACAAGGCGAGCTCGAACGCGCTCTGACAACCTACTTTCGGCATCCCGTCGAGACCGTGTGCGCGGGGCGTACCGATGCCGGTGTGCATGCGCTTGGGCAAGTCGTGTCATGTGTGCTTGATGAGACCGACTTCGATGGTGTCACGCCCGGGCGCCTCACCATCTCGCTCAATGCGCTCACACCCGATGACATCGTGATCAAGGCGGTGGACTTTGCACGTCCCGAGTTTTCCGCTCGCTTTGATGCAACGGCCCGCGAGTATCGGTATCGCATCGTCACCGGCCCTGTTCCGCCACTGTTTTTGTCGGACTTCGCTTGGTGGAGAAGGGGCGAGCTGGATATCGAGACCATGCGCCAGGGTGCGGCCCATCTCATCGGCGAGCATGACTTCAAGTCGTTCTGCAAGACGGCAAGCGCCGAGGGAAAGACGACCATGCGGCGCGTCGACGAGATTTCCATCACGCATGAAGAGCAGATGGGGGAGAGCTGCCTGCTCGTCAAGGTCGTCGGCAATGCCTTTCTACACTCGATGGTGCGCACCATCGTCGGCACGCTCGTGCAGGTGGGAGCTGGGAATCGCGAACCTGGCTGGGTCGCCGACGTGCTCGCGGCACGCGATCGCGGCGCGGCAGGCGAGACGGCTCCGGCTTGCGGCCTCACCTTCTGGCATGTGAATTACTGAGCAACGGGGGATGAGACACATTGGACAGGTACATCTGTCTCATTGTGAAGCAATGAGACAGATGTACCTGTCCAATGTGTCTCATCCCCCGTTGCCAGAGGCGTTGGGTTTCGTTATATTCCCTCATGACGAAAGGAGCATCATGGCAACTATTGACACCATCAGGAAAATCCTCGGCGACAACCTCTCCATCGAGCCGGAGCAGATCGAAGAGGACACCACGCTCGATTCCATCGACATCGACTCGCTCGACCTCGTAGAGCTCATCTGCGATATCGAGGATGCCGAGGGCATCGACTTCGGCGAGCCCGAAGGCCTCGAGACCATCGGAGACATCGTCGAGCACATCGACTCGCTCAAGTAGTTCATGAACAGAATCAGCGCGTGGCTTTATAACTTCATGCGGGGTAGATACGGCTTCGACCAGCTTGGGCAGGCCCTGAGCGTCGGAGTGGTCGTGATGTGGATCTTCTCGATCCTCTGCGGCGTGCTCGCCAACATGCTGCGCATGGTGTGGCTCGCTTGGTTGTCGACCATCCTCAACTGGGCCGGCCTCATCCTGATCGTTCTCATGGTCTTTCGCGTGCTCTCGCGTAACCATGATGCGCGTCGTGCCGAGAACGAGGCCTTCCTGCGGCGTCGCGGCAAACGTGCTGAGCGCAAGCGTACATCGTCGAGAGACATCTCGTCGAAAAAGAGGGCCGAGACCAAGGGCGCAACCGGTTACAAATACCTGAGCTGTTCGTTTTGCGGTCAGCAGATGCGCGTGCCGGCGGGCAAGGGAAAGATAGCCGTGAAATGCCCCTCGTGTGGTGAAAAGACTATCGTGCAAAGTTAGGCAAGACGCATGGAGAATTACGACAACTACCGGGAGACTCCGCGAACGGGCAGGACGCCGGGCTATTCCGATCACGAGCATGACCCCCAGCCGGTCGATCCGTCGGTGCTCACCGACGACCGCGATAATCCCGATCTACTCGCCTTCGAGAAGACGTGGGGCCATCGCGTGCTCGCGGGTCTGGGCGTCGCGATGATCGTGGTCGCCCTCGTCCTCATCGCGTTTTGCATCGTGCAGCTCATCCGGGTCGCCGACGTGGCGGCGCTCGTGCCCGACATTGGGGCCTTGGGGCTGTATCTATACGGCACGGCCCTCGTGTGCGGCATCGCCCTCGTTCCGCCGGCCATCATCGCGATTTACGTCGCCAAGCACCCCGCCAGGGTCACGCTCGCCATTGTCATGGCCATCATCGCGCTCGCCCTCGTGGTCGCCTTCTTCGGGTACGCCATGGTGGTGACGCCGCAGTACGTGGTCACGGCACTGCTCTATGCGCTAGCGCTCGCCATTCTGCCCGTCGTCTATCTCGTCGCCGCCCTCAAGATCAAGCGCTCGCTCTAGACGCGCGACCGGCAGGCCTACCACATTGTCGTAATCGCCATCGACGGAGTCGACAAACGCGCCGCCTCGTCCCTGTATTCCATAGGCGCCGGCCTTGTCGAGCGGTTCCCCTGTCGCGACATATGCTGCGATGTCCTCTGCGGAAATCTCCTTGAACCGCACGTCGGTCGTCTCGGCAAAGGCCTCGGTTTGCCCGTTACGCACGAGGCACACCCCCGTGATGACCTGATGCGTGCGGCCGGACAGCTCGCCGAGCATCCGGCGCGCATCTGTCTTGTCAGCCGGCTTCCCGAAGATGCGCCCGTCGAGCACGACGATGGTGTCGGCTCCGATGACGGTGGCGTTCGCGGGCATGGTGGCGGCGACGGCCAGGGCCTTGGCCCGGGCATTGCGCATGGCAACCTCGGTAGGCGATACGTCCGCCGTCTCGATTTCGTCGGCATCGCTCACGATGATGCGAAACGGACGGCCCGTTCGTGCGAGCAGCCCCTTGCGTCGAGGCGACCCCGATGCCAGTATGAGTTCGTCTTTCTCGTCCATGCGCTCAGTGTAGCGTGATTCGCGCGCATGGCGGGTGCGCAAAAATATGTCTCGGGCCTGCGGTAGAATCATCGACAAGATGACGAAAGGACGGATTGTGGACACGATACTCTTCGACATGGACGGCACCCTGCTCGACACCCTCGATGACCTGCATGCGAGCGTCAACTATGCGCTCGGGCGCGCCGAGCTTCCGCTTGTCACGTTCGATGAGACGCGCGAAGCCGCAGGATACGGCTCGATCGTGCTCATCGAGCTTCTCACCAAGCACGCCTTCGCGACGGGTTCACCCGAGTTCCAGCGCGTCTTCGACGACTTCAACGCCCATTACAAGGAGCATTGCAACGATCGCACGCATCCGTATCCGGGTGTTCTAGAGTTGCTCGCCGGGCTCGGGGAGCGTGGGCTCAAGATGGCGATCGTGAGCAACAAAATCCAACCCGAGACGGAGGCCCTGCGCGAGCTCTGGTTCTCGGATTTCATTCCGGTTGCCGTAGGTCGCGTCGAGGGCATCGCCCCCAAGCCCGATCCGGCCATGGCCCTTGCGGCGCTCGAAAGGCTCGGTTCGCGTCCGGGGGACGCCTGGTTCGTCGGCGATTCCCAGCCCGACGTCCGCACGGGCAAGAACGCGGGTTGCACGAGTGTCGGCTGCACCTGGGGGTTTAGGGATTTCGCCACCCTCGAGGAGGAGCGCCCCGATTTCATCATCGACGATCCGCTCGAGCTCCTCGACATCGTCGACGCGCATCGCTAGGGAGCTTGCTCAATGGGCATGACGACGGTCAACTCGCTCCATGCGTTGCTCGAGGCGAGCAATGACGCCCTGTCGCGCGCGCATGACGCGGGCGTTCCCGCCGTGCTCGTCGTGCCCTCGCATTCCTGGGGTCAGCAGCGCAAACTGCAACTTCGCCGTTTTGTCCCCGTCGGCGTCGATGTCGTGACGCATCGGCAATTCGTGACCCAGCTCTGGGACGTGCATGGTGACGGCTCCATGGTGGTCGGGCCGGCGGAGCGCAGGGTGCTGCTACGTCCGCTCGTCACGCAGGTCGGCCTCTTCGATGCGTCCCCTTCTCCCGGTTTCGTCGCGCAGCTCGGCGCATTTGTCGAGGAGGCCGCTTATCCGGGACTTGTTCCCCTGCAGGGGCTTTCCGAATCCGAGTCAAGGGTCATGGAGCTCGTCTCGCTCTACGAGGCGAAGCTCGAGCACGAGGGGCTTGTCGAGCTCGCCCAGGCAGAGTACGCGCTCGCGCAAGACGGTGTTTGCCGGGGCATGCAGCTGGTCTTCGAGTCCCCCGATCTGCACAGCGCACATACGCGCCGCTTTCTCGCCGGATTCGAACCGGGTGCGTCGGTTTCCGTCATCCGGCAGCAGCTCGACGTCAATGCGGACGTCTTGCCGGAAGATGACGAGCTTCTTGCCCTGCGACGACATCTCTTCACGGGCAAGGGCGGTGTCCGGGCACGGGGCCACGTGCGTGTGGGCGAGGCCCACGGTCTGCATGTCGTGGCTAACGTGACCACCGGTCTCGCGCGTGCCATGCACGAGGAAGACGGTGTCAAATACGCGGACATGCTCGTCTGCTGCGCGAGCGCCGCCGATGCATATCCGCGTCTGCACGACGCGCTTGCACGCGCGGGCATTCCCTTTGCCGCGCAATTTGCCGTGCCCTGTGCGCGTACGGGCCTGGGTGCCGCGTTCTCCGCACTCGAGGCGGTCGTGCGGGCAGGCGACGACGCGCCCTTCGAGCCCTTCGTCGACGTGCTGTGCAGTCCCTATGCCGGGGTGCCCGCCCAAGATGCGCGCGCCCTGCAAATGCGCTGGCGCGAACAGGCTGGTTCGGTGCCGTACAAGAGGATGCGCGACGTGCGCGAGGGATTCGCGCAGGGCAATGCGAGTGCCGCCATCACGCGCGAACGCCTCGAGCCTCTCGCGCAGCTCATCGACGCCTCGCGCACCGAGCGCGTCAGGCTTCTTTTCGAGCATGCGCGCTCGGCGCAGCTCGACGCCGACACGCTCGTCGATGATTGCGCGGCAGCCGAGGCGCTGCTTGACTATCTCGAGCTCTGCGAACACTTCATCTGCGAGCCCGATGCCGACGAGATGGCGAATCTCCCCGTTACGCTCGAACGCTCGCATGGCAACCAGGACGAGGCCCTCCGCATCGTCGAGCCGGGCTCGCTCGGGCCCGTTCGCGCGAACGCCATCATCCTGTGCGATTTGGATGCGACGCACTATCCCATGGCCACGCAGAGCGGCCCGTTCGATACGCTCATGCGCAAGCTGGGCATCGAGCGTGCGGATACGCTTGCCCGCGACCAGCGCATCATGTTGCTCAATGTCATCGAGTCCTGTGAGAGCCGCTTTGCCTTCATGCGTGCGACACACGATGCGGGCGGCGACGAGGCATGTCCGAGCGCCCTGTTCGAGGAGCTCGTCGCCGCATATCGCAGTCCTGAAGAGGACGAGGCGGGGCTTTCCGTCCAGGCTGTTCCGCAAGCCCTCAAGCCATGGCTGCTTTCGCTGAACGAAGCCGACATCTTCTTCGCGAGCGAGGGGCCATATGATGACACCTCGATCACGCGTGGCTTGCTCACGCTGCCCGTATCGAAGGAGAATTTGACACGCGACCTCAAGAACAAGCCGTTGGCGTTTTCGCCAACGGCCCTCGAGGATTATTATCGCTGCCCGTATCGTTGGTTCGCATGCCGACGCGTTGGCTACAATGGCATGGACGTCGCATTTGATGCGGCGGCTCAGGGCAATCTCGTCCACGCGGTCATGGAGCGCTTCTACCGCAGCCTCAAGCAAGCCGGGCATGATCGCGTGACGGAGCAGAACGTGGACGAGGCGCTTGCCATCGCCAGCAGCGCCTTCGATCAGCAGCTCGAAGATGACCAGTCGCGTGAGCGCCGGGGCCTCTACCTGCGCACCGAATACGACTCGTGCGCATGCGAGGAGCTGCGTCGGCAGGTCTTCGATCTCGTGCGTCGAGACGCCACGTTTCTGCCGGGTTTTATTCCCCGCTATTTCGAGCTCGAGCTCGGTCGCTCCTCAGAGCAGCCTCTCGAATACGCGGGTGTTCCCGTGCGCGGCAAGGTCGATCGCATCGATGTCGACGGGGAGGGCAAAGCCGTCATCATCGACTACAAGCTTAGCGGCCTTTCTGCCGGCTACGGCTTCGGTCGCGACGACGAGCTGCCGCAGCGTATCCAGACCGACATATACGCCACCTTGGTCGAGCGGCACTTCGCGGCACTCGGCACGCCCCTTCACGTCGTCGGCTCCGTCTATCGTTCGTATGCAAAGAACGCGCTGCGCGGCGTCTATGCGCGTGACATACCGTGGGGTGGCACCGAGCAGCTGCGCGAGGACTTCGATGCGCTGCCCCGCGCCGGTAGCGACGAGGAGTACGATGCGTATCTGACGCGCGTCGAGGATGTGGTCGCATCATGTGTCGAACGCCTCCGCGCGGGCGACATTGCGCCGGCCCCGCTTTCGAGCGACGTGTGCGAATACTGCAAGGCGGTTTCGTTTTGTCCCAGGGGAGGTGCCTGATGCCTCTTACCCCTAGCCAACGAGCCGCGGTCGAAAGCGTCCACGAGCCCCTGTTCATCCAGGCCGGTGCGGGCACGGGCAAGACCTTTACGCTCACCAAGCGCATTGCGTATGGCCTCTCGCAAGAGTCGGGACCGCTCATCGGCGATGTCGACCGGCTGCTCACCATCACGTTTACCAACAAGGCGGCGGGAGAGCTCGTCGGCCGCGTGCGCGCCGAGCTGCGCGCGCAGGGGCTCGACGAGGAGTCCCTTAAGATCGATGCCGCCTGGATCTCGACCATTCACTCGATGTGTCGCCGCATGTTGCTTTCGCATGCCTTCGACGTCGGCATCGATCCGGGTGCAAGCCTGCTTACCGAAGACGAAACGCAGGCGCTTTCCGCCCTCGCGCTCGATGCGTTGCTGCGGGATAACGCGAACGATGCGCGCCTCGTCATGCTTTTCGACAATCTCGGCGTCGAGAGCGCGACGAATCTCATCAGCAGCTTATCCGAGTTGCTCATGCTCGCACCGGGTGGCGGGGATGACTTCGATTTGGGGCCAGCTCCTGCGCCGGCCCGCGCCATCGCCAGTCGGGTGCAGGGGCTTCTCGCCACGTATCAGGGAGCGCTTGCCGAGCTCGACGAGCTCGGGCTTCCCGAGGGCAAGATAACGTACGCCCAGAACCGCGATAAGGTTGCTGCGGTGGCGGTAGCCCTCGAGACGCTGCTTGCCAGCCAAGGAGGCGCTTTCTCCTGGAGCGTGCTCGCCAACGCCATCGAGGAGTGCAGGCCGCCGGGCGGAGGTAATCTCTCCGCGCCCTACAAGGGAATCTTCGGTGAATGCAAGGACGCTCTGCTCGAACTCGCGGCCGAGGCGCAGTCCGCGAGCGCGTACGAGCTTCTGCGAGTGGCGCTCGACTTCGCGGCAGAGCACCTTGATCGTCATCGTGCGCTCAAGCGGGCGCAAGGCGCATTCGACACGAATGACCTGCTCATTGCCGCGTACAAGCTGCTCGACGAATACGACGAGCTGGCACAGTCATATCGCGACAGCTTCGATTCCGTCATGGTCGATGAGTTTCAGGATACTGATAACCTGCAAGTTGGCATCGTGCGCAAGATATGCGACGAGGGGCTCACGACGCTGGCCACGGTGGGCGATGCACAGCAATCGATATACGGCTTTCGCGGGGCAGACCTCGAGGTATACCAACGCATGCGTGCCATGATGCGCGAGCGTGGTTCCAACGAGGTCGAGCTCACCATTAACTATCGCTCGCAGCCCGACATCCTGCGTTTTGTCGAGGGGATATTCTCCAAGCCGGAGTTCTTCGGCGGCGAGTTCCTCAAGGTGAGTTCGGGTCGCGAGGAGGATTCCGGCCCATCTTGGCTCGCACCGGACGAGCCACGCGTGAAGATATTGCTTTCGGCTGGCCACAAGGCCGAAAGGGGGCAGGGGAGGACTTCGGTCGACGCGCTGCGGCAAGCCGACGCCGTGGCGCTTGCCGACGAATTCGAGCGGTTACATGCACGGGGCGCCTCGTATGGTGACATGGCGATTCTGCTCCAGTCGACGAAGGGCGCCAAGGCAGGTCCCTACCTGCGCGAGCTGCGCAGGCGCGGCATACCGGTCATCGTCTCGGGTGGATCCGACTTCTTCCTGCAGCCCGAGGTCTCGACGGTATCCATGTTGCTGCGCGTTCTGGCAGACCGCGACGATGACGAGGCGCTTTTCGCCTTGCTCGGCTCGGCCTTCTTCGACGCAAGTGATGATGCGTTGCTTGCCTTGTCGGTTATCAATCGCCAGCGCCTCAAGCTCCTCCCCGGCGAGTCGCGTGCCAAGCCCTCGCTCTACGACGCGCTGTGTCTATATGTCGAGAAGGCGCAGGGTAATCTCGACAAGTCGCTTACGCGCGCGTTCGATACGCTCGAGCACGCGCTTTCCGCTTCGCCAGGTATCCCCCTCGCCCAGATCGTACGGGAGGCCATCGCGCTTTCCGGTTGGCAGGCCACGCTGGCCGCGCGTGGTATCGAGGGAGGAGCGGTTTTCGCGAACATCGAGCGCATGTGCGATCTTATCGACGACTACGAGGCGCTCAATGGCCACGCACCCTTTGCGACGAGCAGTTACTTTCGCGGTCTCGTCGATATGGCACACGAGGGCATGGCTGCGCGCGCCAAACTCGGAACACTCGTGAGCTCGGGTAGTAATGCCGTTCGCATCATGACGATTCACAGCTCCAAGGGCCTGGAGTTTCCCATTGTCGCCGTTGCGGAGTTCGAGAAGAGCGCGCGCAATACCGGCACCCAGCTCATCTCGCTTTCCGAGGAGGGCAAGCGCTACCTTGCGCTCGGCGTTACGGGGTCGAATGCCGCAGCGCGCTACCTTGCCGACAAGGACCAAGATCCCGGCTCCTTTGCTCTTGCCAGCGAGGTCGCCGAGCATCGGGCCCATGCCCATCAGCTCAAGAAGCTGCGCGATGCGCAGGAGCAGCAGCGCTTGCTCTACGTCGCGCTCACCCGCGCGCGCGACAAGCTCATTCTCGTGACGCACGATGGGGCATTCGCATCCAAGGACGATTTGTCCGCGGGGCTCACGGGCAGTTGTCTGCATGCGGTGTTCGGCAAGGACATCCCCGCAGGGCATGCGCAGGTCACGACAGATGCCGGGGCGCTCGTGGAGCTCGTCGTCACCGAAGTTCCCTATGGGGCACAAGACGACCGGGCAAACGACGAAGAGGGTTCGCTCGTCGTCATGCATCGCTACCCTGCCTTCGATCCGTCACCACGCATTTCGGCGCAGCCGCTTGCCTCGCGGCAGATCTACTCGTACTCCTCGATCGCGCATCGTGACGCACAGCGCCACGAGCTCGTCGCTCCCGCAATCGCCTTGCGCGATCGTTCCCGGGACGTCGAGACGGTCAGCCCCGTCGGATCGTCATTTCACCTCGTCGCGCAATGGCTCGCGTCGGCTCCGCGCGCCGATGGGCGCGGTATCGAGCGCCGTATGCTCGCCGCCGCGCATCGCTACGGGCTCGACGAGGAGCAACGTGCACGGCTTGCCAAGGCGGTTGCCGCCTGGGTCTCGTCAGAGCGCTATGCCATGGTACAAGGGTACGCACGCCGTCATGCTGAGTACGCGTTCTGCGTCGATGTCGAAGGCGTCCCGCTCGAGGGCTACATCGACCTCGCTTGCTTTGACGATGCGGGGGGCGCACTCGTCATCGACTACAAGACGGGCACGGGCGGGCAGGACGATGACTTGCATGCACGTTACGAACTGCAGGCGCAGTGCTATGCGTACGCGTTGCTCTCGGCAGGTTCCTGCGAGCATGTCGACATGGCGTTTGTGCGCCCCGAGGCGGACATGCAGGAAGTACGGTTCGCTTTCGACGCGAGTGACATTCCGGCGCTCGCGCAGCGCATTCTCGCATCATAGATGCCCGTCATTCATGCCGCGGGTACCGGTATCCTTTGCCTTGAGCTTGAGCTCGCGTCCAAACTTGAGCGCGCCGTCGCCAAATCTGTCGCGTACCTTGTCCGCCGCGGCGATGACATCGTTGCCTTCCCGCTCGGTACCGGCACTGGCGAACAGGTCGAGCTGCTCGTCCTGTGCATCGAAACCCGATATGCCGACGCCGACGAGGCGCACGGCATCTCCCTCTTGCCATATCTCGCTGACGAGCCTCTTGGCGACGGGGATGAAAATCCCCTCGTCATCGACATTGCCGGGTAGCGCCTGCTGCGCACTTCGAATGGAAAGGTCGTCATAACGCAGCTTGAGCGTGACGGTATGCCCCGCGAGCTGCTTGCGACGCAGGCGCCGTCCGACCAGGGACCCGACGTAGTCGATGGCATCCTCTATCTCGGCACGCGTGATGAGGTCATCTGCAAAGGTGCGCTCGTGGCTTACCGACTTGCGAATGCGCTCGGTTTCGATGAGACGCTCGTCTATTCCCAGTGCACGGTCGTGCATCGCCCGGGAGTTCACGCCAAAAATGCTCCGCAAGTCCTCGACCTTCGCATTTGCGAGGTCGCCAAGCGTCCGTATGCCCATGCTCTCGAGGCGCTTTGCGCTCTGCTTGCCGATGCCGGGCATGACGCGGACCTTCATGGGTGCGAGAAAGGCTGCCTCGCTGCCTGGATACACCACCGTCAGCCCCTTTGGCTTGTCGAGGTCGGAGGCGATTTTCGCGACCGTCTTGCAGCTCGCGACGCCGATGGAGCAGGTGATGCCCAGTTCGGCGACATGCTCTTGGATGCGCGTGGCGATGGCCACGGGGTCGTCGCCCGTGAAGCGCCCGGGCGTCACGTCGAGAAACGCCTCGTCAATCGAGACCTGCTCGAGTAGGGGAGACTCGGCGTAGAGTATGTCCATGACGGCCCGCGAAAGCTCGTGATAGCGCTCGAAACGTGGTGTTGTCCAGATCGCGTCCGGGCACAGGCGCTCGGCCGTGGCCGATGCCATGGCGCTTCGCACGCCGTAAGACCGGGCCTCGTACGAGCAGGTCGAAACGACGCTGCGACGATCCGCCCGACCTCCGACGATGACGGGTTTGCCACGCCACGCGAGATGGTCGAGCTGCTCGACGGAGGCGAAGAAGGCGTCCAGGTCGACGAGCAGGATTGCCTTGCCCGTCCACGTTCGATGCAATATGTCGACTTGTCCTGAAGTCATGCCACCATTGTACCGGGTGACTACGACAGCGTCCGAGCGGGCTGGGGGAGGATGGTCCGCCCGGCCTTCATCCCGTCCCGATTCCGTGCCCTTCATCGGGTACAATGTATTCTCGTAAACCGAGAAAGGTGGAACGATGGCGCACAAGCACAGGTTTGACTACTTCGATGCGTTCGTGCAGATCAGCAACTATGCGGTCGAATATGCCGATGAGCTTGCCGATTACCTGATGGGACATTACGACGAGGAGAAGCGCCTGGGTTTCATCAGCCCGGATGAGGTCCTCGAGCGTTACAAGGTCCTGCACGACATCGAGGAGAGGTCCGACAGCGTCGTCCAGGAAATCACCGAAAACCTCATCGTCGAATTCATCGCGCCCATCGAGCGCGAGGACATCCTCGAGCTCGCCGACGAGCTCGATACGGTCGTCGACGAGCTCGATGACGTGCTACAGCGCATCTACATGCATAACGTCACCGTCATCACGCCGGGAATCATCGAGATGGTGCAGGTCGTGCAGAAGGCGACGCATGCCGTCCAGGCCGCATGCGACAAGTTCACCCATTTCAAGAAGTCCAAATCCATCAAGGACTACATCAAGGCGATCCACGAGTACGAGGATGAAGGTGATCGCGTCTACATCGAGTCCGTGCACCGTGTCTACAAGGATGCCGAGGAGGGCAAGTTCGACCACCCGCTCTTCGCTGTCGGGCTTTACGGCGTGCTTTCGGCGCTCGAGAAGTGCTGCGACGCGTGCGAGTGCGCAGGTGACATCATGGTCACCGTGCGTCTCAAGAACTCCTAAACAACGAGCATATCAATTGATGACAAATGCGCTACGGAACGGCGCAGATAGTCGAACTGGGGTACAATGCTCCATTGTCGTGCGTCTAGACGCATGACGTGCGCGGGCGTGGCGGAACTGGCAGACGCGCTGGATTTAGGTTCCAGTGGGGAGACCCGTGAAGGTTCGAGTCCTTTCGCCCGCACCATAGACCGAAGCGCCAAGGCGCAATCGTGAGCGCCTTTTGCAGGCGAGGGATTTTGGAGGAACGTTGGAAGTCACCACGAGCACCCGGGAAGACGGCAAGACCCAAGTCACTGTCACCATGACCGCAGACGAGGTCAAGAAGCACATCGACAAGGCATTCAAGGAGTTCTCGAAGACGCGTATCCCGGGCTTTCGCGCGGGCAAGGCGCCGCGTAAGGTCATCGAGCAGAACTTTGGCGGTCACGATGCCGTCTACGCGCAGATCACCTCTGATCTGATCAACGACGTGGCCCCGCTGGCCATTGACGGGCAGGACATCATCTTCATTGGCGAGCCCGCCTCCGACGACAATCCCTTCGTGGCCGATGGCGAGGACTACACCTTCTCGCTGTATGGTGACGTCAAGCCGAACGTCGAGCTCGATTCCTACGAGCCGGTCGAAATCAAGATGCCCTCCGAAGAGGCGACGCAGGAGGACGTGGACATCCAGCTCCACGCGCTGCAAGATTACTACAACGATTTCGAGACGGTCGATCGCGCCGCCAAGCAGGGTGATTTCGTGATGGTCAGGCTCGCGTCCACCGCGGACGGTGCCCCCGTCGACAGCCTCACGAACGAGAGCCGCCTGGTCGAGATCGGCGGCCCCATGATGCCGCAGGAGCTCACCGAGCAATTCGTCGGCATGAAGGCGGGTGACGAGAAGGAGTTCGACTTCACGACGGAGTTCGACACCGACCTTGCCGGAAAGACCATCCACACGACGGCCACCGTCAAGGAAGTCCGCGAGAAGGAAACGCCCGCGCTCGACGACGAGTTCGCGAAGAAGGTCGGTTTCGATAGCTATGACGAGCTCGTCGAGCAACTCAAGACCGAAATCACGAACACCAAGGCCGAGCAGCTGCCGCGCCTCAAGGAAAGCCGCTGCGTGACCGAGCTCTCCCATCGCATCAAGGACGAGATTCCCGAGGCATATCTCGACTTCACGCGCGAGAACATCCTGCGCGACTTCTTCAACAGCCTTCAGGAGCAAGGCACGACGTTTGACCAGTTCCTGTCGAGCCGTGGTATCACGAGCGAGCAGTTCAGGGAGGATCTCGAGCAGCAGTCCCGCGAGGAGGCCGAGGAATGCCTCGCCCTCGACGCCCTGTTCAAGCACCTTGGCATGGAAATCACCGAAGAGGACATCGAAAAGGAATTCAGCGTAACCAGCAATCCGGAGGCCACGCGCAAGGCGTGGGAGGATGCTGGCCGCATGTCTATCATCCGCGAGGCGATCAAGCGCCAGCGTGCCACCAAATGGCTGGTGGATAACGCCGTCGTCACCATTGACGATGACGTGGATGGGAAGGCAGAGGACTAGACGAAGGTCGCAATGCCGTCATCGGGCATTCGCACGGAGTAGTTAGGAAGAACCATGAACATCATCCAACCGGCATCCAACACGCTCATCCCCTACGTCGTGGAGCAGTCGCCGCGCGGCGAGCGCAGCTACGACATCTATTCGCGTCTGCTCAACGACCGTGTCATCTTCCTTGGCGAAGAGGTCACGGACGCTTCGGCAAATACCGTCATCGCGCAGCTCCTGCATCTCGAGAGCGCCGATCCCGATAAGGACATCTCGCTCTACATTAACTCGCCGGGTGGTTCGGTGAGCGCCGGACTGGCCATCTATGACACGATGCAGTACATCAAGCCGGACGTGAGCACCATCTGCATCGGCATGGCGGCTTCCATGGGCGCCGTCCTGCTGGCCGCGGGCGCTCCCGGCAAGCGCTTCGCACTGCCCAATTCCACCATCATGATTCACCAACCGTCAGGTGGTGCCCAGGGCAAGGAAACCGACATCCAGATCATGGCCGAGTTCATGCGCAAGACGCGTGAGCAGCTCAACGAGATCCTTTCCGCGCATACGGGTCAGCCCATCGAGACCATCCGCGAGGACACGGAGAAGGACAATTTCATGTCGGCCGAGGAGGCCAAGGCATACGGACTGGTCGACGACGTCGTCAAGTCCCGCGCTGCAGCCAAGTTGGATGAAGAGCTGAAGAAGGATTAGGCACATGGCTGATGGACCACATGGGTTTGATGGCAAGCTGCGTTGCTCGTTTTGCGGCAAGACCCAGAACGAGGTAGACAAGCTCATCGCCGGTGAGGGCGTCTACATTTGCAACGAGTGCGTCAGGCTCTGCACTGACATCATCGACGAGGAAGACGATGCCACGCAAGGCGAGGGGCTGCCAGCTGCGACTGGTCGCTCCGAAGGTCTCATCACGCTCGAGACCCTACCGACGCCCATCGAGATTCATGCCGAGTTGTCCCAGTACGTCATCGGCCAGGAGGACGCCAAGAAGGCGCTCGCCGTCGCCGTCTACAATCACTACAAGCGCGTTGCCCTGGGCTTGAGTGCCGAAGATGACGAGGTCGAGCTCGCCAAGAGCAACATCTTGCTGCTCGGCCCCACGGGCTGCGGCAAGACGCTTTTGGCCCAGACGCTCGCTCGCATACTCGACGTCCCCTTTGCCATCGCCGACGCGACGGCGCTCACCGAGGCCGGATACGTGGGCGAGGACGTCGAGAACATCCTGCTCAAGCTCATCACCGCCGCCGATAACGACATCGATCGAGCGCAGGTGGGCATCGTCTACATCGATGAGATCGACAAGATCGCCCGCAAGGCCGAAAACCTCTCCATCACGCGCGACGTGTCGGGCGAGGGTGTGCAGCAGGCGCTTCTCAAGATCATCGAAGGCACCGATGCCGCCGTTCCTCCCACGGGCGGGCGCAAACATCCGCAGCAGGAGCTCATCCACATCGACACCACCAATATCCTGTTTATCCTGGGCGGAGCCTTCGTCGGCCTCGACAAGATCATCGGCGAGCGCATCGGCAAGCGCGGCGTGGGCTTCAATTCCGACGTCGGCAAGTCCCAGTCCGAGGAATCCGCCGAGCTGCTCGAGCAGGTGCTTCCCGAAGACCTCAATCGTTTCGGGCTCATTCCCGAGTTCGTGGGCCGTATTCCCGTTATCTCCTCGGTGCGCGAGCTTGACGAGGACGATCTCGTGCGCATCCTGACCGAGCCCAAGAACGCGCTCGTCAAGCAGTATCAGCGCATGTTCGGTTTCGACAACGTCGAGCTCGTCTTCGAAGACGGCGCGCTCCATGCCATCGCCAAGCTCGCGATCGAACGTGGTACCGGAGCGCGTGGATTGCGCTCCATCTGCGAGAGCGTGCTCCAGGATACGATGTACGTGCTCCCCAGCTCCGATGACATCGTCAAGGTCATCGTCACGGAGCAGTGCGTCGCCGACGATGTCGAGCCTGTCGTGATTACGCGCGAATCTGCCGAATTCGTCGCATAGAGAACCAAGTTTCGAGAAAAAAGGATACGAACATGTCCGAGATGCCCAAGACCTACGACGCGGCGAGTGTCGAGGAGCGCATGCTCCAGAAATGGCTGGACGGCAAGTATTACGCGCGCTCGAAGGGGAAGGGCGATCGCACGGTCGTCATTCCGCCGCCTAACGTGACGGGCATGCTGCATATGGGCCATGCGCTCGACGACACGATCCAGGACACGTACATCCGCTATAGCCGCATGAACGGCTACTCCACGCGCTGGATTCTGGGCACCGACCACGCGGGAATCGCCACGCAGACCAAGGTCGACAAGAAGCTCAAGAGCGAGGGCGTCTCCCGGCTCGAGATAGGGCGCGAGGCGTTTCTCGACGAGTGCCAGAAGTGGCGTGACGAGTATGGCGGCATCATCGTCGAGCAGATCAAGCGCATGGGATGCTCCATCGACTTCGACGACGAGAAGTTCACCATGTCGCCGGAATACGCGCGCGCCGTGCGCAAGGTCTTCTGCGACTGGTATCACGACGATCTCATCTACCGGGGCAAGCGCATCGTCAACTGGTGCCCGAGCTGCACGACGGCCATCTCGGATGACGAGGCGGAATACCAGGACGAGAAAGGCCATCTGTGGCACCTGCGCTATCCGCTCGTGGAGCCCGTTGACGGCGTCGAGTACATCACGGTCGCCACGACGCGCCCCGAGACCATGCTCGGTGACACGGGCATTGCCGTATCCCCCGATGATCCAGACAAACAGAAGTTCGTGGGCAAGATGGTCAGGCTTCCCATCGTGGACCGCGAGATTCCGATCTTCTCCGATTGGCACGTGGACGCGGGCTTTGGCACGGGCTTCGTCAAGGTGACGCCCGCACATGATCCCAACGACTACGCCATGGGCCAGGCGCACGACCTGCCCCAGATCAACATCTTCGACGAGCACGCCATCGTCGTCGATGGCTATGGCGAGTTCACCGGCATGGATCGCGACCAGTGCCGCGAGGCCGTCGTCGCGTGGTTCGAGGAGCATGACCTACTCGACCACGTGGATGACCACGAGCACTCCGTCATGCACTGCTACCGTTGTGACTCGACGCTCGAGCCGTGGTTGTCCGAGCAATGGTTCGTCGCCGTCGACAAGCTCAAGGGGCCGGCAACGGACGTGGTTGCCAACGGCCAGGTCACCTTCCACCCGAGCCGCTGGACGCAGACCTACATGACGTGGATGGAAAACCTCAAGGACTGGTGTATCTCGCGTCAGCTCTGGTGGGGTCATCGCATTCCCGTCTTTCATTGCGACGCGTGCGGCTGGGAGGACGCCCTCATGGAGGACACCGACGTCTGCCCCGTATGCGGCAGTCATGAGGTGCGCCAGGAGGAGGATGTGCTCGACACGTGGTTCTCGAGCCAATTGTGGACTTTCGCCACGCAAGGTTGGCCCGACCATCCCGATGAGCTCGTCGGCCACCATCCCACCAAGGTCCTCGTGACGGCGCGCGACATCATCGCGCTATGGGTCGCCCGCATGATCATGAGCTCGCTGTACTTCATCGGCGAGATTCCCTTCGAGGACGTCTTCATCTACGCGACCATCCTGGCAAAGGACGGCAGCCGCATGTCAAAGTCCAAGGGCAACGGCGTCGACCCGATGGACCTCATCGCCATGTATGGCGCCGATGCGATGCGCTTCAACCTGCTCACGCTCGTCACCAACAACCAGGACGTCAAGTTCGATGCCAACATCGACAAGAAGACCCACGAACTCGTCGATTCCCCGCGTACCGAAGCCGCGCGGTCCTTCGTCACCAAGATCTGGAACGCGGCGCGCTTCGTCATGCTCAACATGGATGGCTACGAGCCGGGCGAGCCCCAGGCGGCGACGGCCGCCGATGCGTGGATCCTCTCGTGTCTCGCCAAGCTCACCGCTTCCGTCACGGCCGGCATCGAGGAGTATCGCTTTGGCGATGTCGCGCGCGAGCTCTACGCGTTTTTCTGGAACGAGTTCTGCGATTGGTACATCGAGCTTTGCAAGGCGCGCTTGTCCCAGGACGGGGAGACCCGTCTGGTCGCCCAGCGCAATCTCGTCTTCGTGCTCGACAGCGCCCTGCGCCTGCTCCACCCGGTCATGCCGTTCGTGACCGAGGCTATTTGGGAATACCTGCCTGTCGAGGATGATGCCCCCGCCCTCATGGTGGCGGCCTGGCCCGATGCCGGCGACCTCTCGTGCTGGATTGACGACGAGGCCGAGCAGGCGATCCAGCTTGTCGTGCAGCTTGTTACCTCGGTGCGTGCGACGCGCGCCGCATATGGCATAAGCCCGCGTCAAGAGCTTGCCGTGACGCTGCGCTTCGCGGACGATGACGAGGATGCGCTTGCGAAGCGCGCGCTCGTCGAGCGGCAACGTGATCTCATCATGGCGCTTGCCAAGCTCTCGAGCCTCGGCATCATCGAGGCTGACGCCCCCCGCCCCGCAGAATGTGGCATCGATTTCGTGGGCGATATCGAGGTGTACGCCGGCCTGTCCGGCCTGGTCGATTTTGCCGAGGAGCGCAAGCGCCTCGAGGGACGCCGTGCCAAGGCGCTCAAGGAGCTCGAGAAACTCGACAAGAAGCTCGGCAACCAGAACTTCCTCGACAAGGCCGCACCCGAGGCCGTCGAAAAGGTCCGCACCGAGCATGCCGAGCTCACGCAGGAGCTCAAGCTCATCAAGGCACAGCTCGAGGAGTAGCAGCAGTTCCGAAAGGGGATAGCCGTGAAGAAGATTCTGTACGTGGATTCATGCGTCAATCGCGATACTTCGCGTACCGAGCGGCTCGCCCAGGCGCTTCTCGCACGCCTGGACGGCCCTGACGTCGAGATCGAGACGCTCGTGCTGGAGGACGAGAAGGACCTGCTGCCTCTCACGGGCGAGTTGTCCAATCAGCGCATGGCCTGGGGAAAGTCCGGCGATTTCAATCATGCCGTCTTCGATTATGCGAAGCAGTTTGCCGCTGCTGACGAGATCGTGTTCGCTGCTCCGTATTGGGACTTCTCCTTCCCCGCGATGCTCAAGATCTACTTCGAGCTGCTCTGCGCCCAAGGAGTGACCTTCGTCTATAGCCCCGAGGGTATTCCCACTGGCATGTGTAACGGCAAGCGCGCATACTACGTCACGACCGTCGGCGGTTATAGTGGCGATTGGGATTACGGCTACGACCAGGTCAAGGCCCTGTGTCAACTGTACTTTGGCATCGAGGACGTTCGTTGCTTCCGCGCCGAGGGACTCGACATCATCACCAACGATGCGGATGCCATCATGGATGAGGCACTCCGGGAGCTCGCGCGCGCCGAGCTGTAGGGAGGCGTCATGGACGATTACGCCAACCTCGACTATGACCGTGCCGAGCGCTGCGGGTTTCCCGAGGTCATATATGGGGCGAGCAAGACGCCCGAGCAAATCTGCACCATCGCGACGCAGTTACTGGAGCGTCACGGCGTCGTCATGGCGACGCGCGTGGGTGCGGACGCTGCGCGGATCGTGCAGGGGCACATTCCGGACGCATGCTGGTTCGAGCGCTCGGGGCTGCTCTTCGCCGATCGTCGCGAGCATCCCGTCGAGGGAATGACGCTCGGGGAGGTGCTCGCGTGCCCCAATCGTGCGCGGGGTAGCGTCATCGTTGCCTGTGCCGGGACGAGTGACATCGGCATAGCGGAGGAGGCGGCGCTCACGGCCCGCATCATGGGCTCGCGCGTGCGCCTGCTTGCCGACATCGGGGTGGCGGGAGTCCATCGGACGCTCGCGCATGAGGACGATTTGCGCGAGGCACGTGTCATCGTGGTCGTCGCCGGTATGGAGGGCGCTCTTGCCTCGCTCGTCGCCGGCCTCGTTGACGTGCCGGTCATTGGTGTTCCCACGAGCGTGGGCTACGGGGCGAGCTTCGGCGGCCTCTCCGCGCTGCTCTCCATGCTCAACTCATGCGCCGGTGGCGTGTCGGTGGTCAACATTGACAATGGCTTCGGGGCCGGGCAGATCGCGCATCGCGTCAATTGCCCGCCCGAGCGCCTTTCCGGCCTCTAGGCGCGAGGATTGTCACGGCCGTTGGTCTTCAGGAATTCGACGACGTCCTCGTTGGTGAGCCCCCGTTCGGCAAGGTAGCCGGTGTAGGCTCGATGCGTCTTGGAAAACTTGTTGCCAAACCATCCCAGGAAGATTGCCGCGATCGCGGCGAGAATCCAGGTAACGCCCGGCGCGTTCTCGATGACGTAGTTAATGACCAGGAGATAGTACGCGCCAATGGCGGCGAGGCATATGACGAGCCCGACGACGAGGCGTACGAGCCATTTGCGGTACTCGGCGCGCTTGTTTGCCGCCTCCCGCATGACGCTGGGCTTTTGAGTCCTGTTCTTTCCCACGGATGCTCCCTTTCGCACGAGGCGATGAATGGTAGGGGAGAGTGTACACCATACGACTGCCTAATTCCCCGAGTATGAGGCAATCGCCGTTTGCGCAAAAAGAGGTTCTTGAGGGTAATTCTCGCTACAGTGTGCTATTCTATATGGCGATTTTGTGGAGGATATCGAAGACATGGACGCGCGTGAGCCATCACGGCGTTCTTTTTTCCCTATAATCCGCAGGTCACCGTCCCTCATTCGTGTCTGGTGCGGGGACGGATTCCCATCTCAGGGATGGGGCAAATGCCGTATTGCCAGGCGGTCGGTCCTCCCCGTTCGGGAGGGCATCGGTCTAGAAGGCTGACTGGCGAATTGTAGGACGTCCCGTACGGGACAGAAGAAAAGGAGTTGACTATGTGTTTTAGGCCCGCAGGTGTAGAGATCGATCTCAACTGCCCGTCGTGCGGTAAGAAGCTGCCCGTTATCGGCAACACCGTTCTCAAGAAGTGCCCGTTCTGCAAGTACGAGTTCACTGAGCAGGATATGGTTGATTTCCAGAATCAGCTTGGTGGCCCCGCTGGTGCTGCCGCTCCTGGCGCTCCCGCTGCCCCTGGTGCTCCTGGCGCCCCCGCGGCTCCCGGTGCTCCCAAGGCTCCTGGTATGTAAGTACCCTTTTGTTTGCTTTTACGCAGTTTTGCCCGTGAGAATTGAGGGTGGCCGTGTCTGTCGTTAAACCAAAGAACCTCGAGTTAACGCAAGAGGATCTAGGGGGGTTACCGCTCAACGAAATCACATGTCGTGCGTGCAGTGGCTATGGCAATTGCGGATACCGCATGTATCGCATTAGCGAGGGAAAGCCAGTCGTCATCTGCCAGATGCGCAGGGCAAAACTGCTAGAAGAGCAGCAGGAAGACGAGTAGCGATCGGTTTGAATCGGGTTTTCTGGGGTCCTGATTCCAGCTGATTGAGATTTGCCTTCTCGCTGTTGGGAAAGCTGGGGGCTTTCCCAAATATTCATTTCTCTTGATAGAGAAGATTTGTTTAAGGAGGGACTGATGGACGGTAAAGAGTTTACTGTTTCCGAAGTCATTGACCGTGCGGGCATTTCCGCCCACACATGGATCGTGTTCGTCCTCTTGGCCTTCGCCATGATTTTCGACGGCTACGACTTCATGATCGTCAATTCCACCAACACCTATGTCGCACCTACGTTCTTTGCAGCTCAGATTGCTGCTGGTCAGCCCATCGCGGCTCTGACCGGCTCTCTGACTACTTGGGGCCTGCTCGGCATGGTTCTTGGTGGTGCCGTCGGAGGTATCCTCTCCGACATGATCGGCCGTAAGAAGATGCTCACGATCGCAGTTATCTTCTATGGTCTGTTTACCCTTCCCCAGGCTTTTGCGCCGGACTACACGTTCTTCTGCGCGTTCCGTCTCATCGCCGGCTTTGGCGTTGGCTCTTGCATCCCGGTCGTCACGACCGTGTTCTCCGAGAGCATGCCTTCCAAGCAGCGTGGCATCTTCGTCACGTTCGGCATGGCCTTCATGGTCATGGGCTGGGTTATCGCTGGTCTCGTTGCAGCTCCTGTCTGCTCGAACCCGAATCCCATCATCCCCGGCCTCTGCGATGGTCAGATCACGCTCGCAACTGGCGCAACCGCTGTCCAGAACTGGCGCGTTTGCTATCTGATCGGCGCCCTGCCGGTTGTCTACGGCATCATCCTGCTCTTTGCGATGCACGAGACCCCGCACTGGTACGCTAACCATGATCAGAAGGACAAGGCCGTCGCTCGCCTCGAGCAGATCGTCAAGGCCACGCGTCACGTCGACGTTCACTTCGATGCCAACCTGCTGATCGTTCCGCCCAAGCCCGCCAAGTCCGGCCCCGCGGTTCTGTTCTCCAGCAAGTTCATCGTCGCCACCTGCGCTATCTGGTCCGCCTACTTCGTTGGCCAGTTCTGCGTCTATGGCATGAACGCCTGGATTCCGACCTGGTTCCAGGGCAATGGCTTCACCGCCGCCGAGTCTGTTACCCTGCAGACCTGGAACAACGTTGCCGCTATCGCATCGAACATCTGCGTTGGCTTCGTCTCCGATGCCATCGGCCGTAAGCGCGCACTGTGGATTGGCTGGGTCGCTTGTATCGTCGCGATCATCGCCTGCTCCGTGTTCGTCCCGATGTTCCCGGGCGAGGCTCCCGTGAATGGCGCACCCCTCGCTGGCGCTGCTGCGGGCAACTTCGTTCCCTGCATCTTCCTGATGCTTCTCTTCGGCTTCTGCCTGAACTACGCCATTACGGCTGTCCAGCCCCTGATGCCCGAGTCCTATCCCACCACGCTGCGCAACACCGGTACCTCTTGGTGCCAGGCGTTTGCCCGTTTCGGTGGCTCCGGCTCCTCCATCGTTCTGGGTGCTGCCGCTGGCCTGGCCATGTTCCAGCATGACGTCAACGGCACCATGTCCAACAACTGGTCCATGGTCGTTCTCGTCCTGCTCATCCCGTTCGTTCTTGGTCTCCTCTGCACCCTGCTCTTCGTGAAGAACACGGGCGGAAAGACTATGGACGAGCTGCAAAAGCTCTCCGAGGAGAACCCGCTGTCCGAGACGGACGGCAATGGCCGCTTCTGGATCATGATCGTCGTTGTTGTCATCAACTTCATCGGCTGCATCGTGTGCCCGCTGGCCATCCCCGGCTTCTCCAAGACCGCGATGGCTCTGCCCATCATGCTCATCGCCATGCTCCTGCCGTTCATCTACTTCTTCGTATTTGGCGGTCTGGGCCTTGGCAAGGAGAAGGCTGCAAAGGCAGAGGGTGCCAACATCCTCTAAGCTTTGCGCTTGTCGTTAGCTCTGCTAACACGGAAGACCCCCGGTATTTGCCGGGGGTCTTCTTGTTTGCTCACGATGTTTGCCAGGCTATTGGATGGCCCTTTGTCGTGGCGGGCGCTCTAGTCGTCTTGCGCTGATTTGCTCTTGCGCTTTTCCAGGACGTGTCCGCGCTTGTCCTTCTTCAGTTTCGAGTCCTTGTGGTCGATGGGACGGCCTTCGGGTTTGATGATGCGCACATACGGGGAGTCAGCCTCGATGAGCTCCTGAACTTCCTCGTACGTGAAGCCTTTGTTCTCGAAGATGCGGCTTTTGAGGTTGTTGAGTAAGCCCGGCGGTGCGTAGTCGTTTCCCTCGCTCAGTCCCTTCCATTCCTCCTTGATGAGGATGGCGACGAAGGCGGCCACGGCGATGCGGAGCTTCTCGAGCTCATGTGCGTGAATCTCGTAGCACATGCCCTTGTCCTTGAAGTTCACGAGCTTGATGTGCACTGCCTTGCGGTCGAAGCTCGTGAGTGTTTCCTCGGAGAAGGTGCACGGGGGCTTGTGGGCGCATCCGTAGAGATCCCATACCATGCCCTCGATGTAGTAGTGATGCTCGATGACGATCGTATGCAGGATGTACTCCCAGCGCTCATAGCGAATGTAGTAGTTGAGCACGTTGTTGTCGGGTTTGATGAGACCGACCTGGCCGCCCATGCGCCCCATGATCTGCACGCGGTCCTTCTCGCTGCTCCAGCCCTGTTTGCTCGTGAAGCGGAGGAAGACGTCTCCGTCCTCGTACCAGGCATCGAAGTCCTCGTGTTTGGCGATGGCGTCTTGCTGGATATAGATCTTGTTAAACTTCTGAGCCACGAAATCCCCTTTGATTTGCGGTTACGCTTTGGCAATTATAGCCCAGATGCCTTTGCAGAACTCCTCGCATGAGGTACTGTCATGAGGATGCATTTTATGCGTAGGAAACGGCGTGTCATGCGCACTCGGATGAGAGGACTATCGTCATGCTCGATGGAACAACCGTAACCCTGACTTTCGAGGGTCGTCTACCAGACGGCACCGTCTATGACAAGATGACCGCGGAGAACCCCCTTGTGTTCCAGGTTGGTCACGATATGGTGCTCGACGGCTTCGAGCGCGAGGTGCGCGAGATGGTCGAGGGCGAGAAGAAGACCTTCACCATCAAGGACTGGGAGGCCTTTGGCGAGCATCTCGACGAGCAGACCGAGGAAGTCCCCATGGAGGTCATGCCCAACATGAAGGGCCTCGAGATCGGCAAGGTCATCTGGATGATCGCCGAGGACGAGTCCAAGGTGCCGGTTACGATCAAGGACATCACCCCCGAGGCCGTGACGCTCGATTTCAATCATCCGCTGGCAGGCAATGACCTCACCTTCGATGTCGAAATCATCAAGGTCGACGAGTCCACGGCAGATGACCCCAATGCACCCAAGAGGGAGATTCCCAAGGATCCGCTCGACCTCATCATGTAGGGGGCATGCGCCATGTACAAGAACATCCTCATCGCGGCTGATGGTTCGGAAAACTCTCTGCGGGCAACGCAGCAGGCGGCAGACATCGCCTCCCTGCTCGTGGACGCCAAGGTCGAGCTCGTCTCTGTCATCGCCATCGACGTCTACTCGGACATGGTCTATGACCCCATCGAGGCGCATGGCGAAGCGCAGCGCGAAATCCTCGAGGGCGCTTCGGCCATTCTGTCAGATGCGGGCATCAACCACGAGATTGTCTTGCTGCATGGACGTCCTGCCGACGAGATCATCCGCTACGCGGAGGAGTCGGGTGCCGACTTGCTCGTAATGGGCAGCCGAGGCCTAGGCGCCTTGCGCGAGTTTGCGCTTGGCAGCGTGAGCCACAAGGTGCTCACCCATGCCAAGTGTCCGGTGCTGGTGGTCAAGTAGGCAATGCCACGTTTCACCCTGTGCATCGTTAGACACCTTTGCACGAAAGAGGGGCGCCATCGGCGCCCCTCTTTCGCAAAGAGCGCGCTTTTCGCATCCGCAATCTTGGCATTTGGCCCAGCTGGGACAAATACGGGATCGGGAAGAGAAAAACCCTTACAGATGCAGCTCGGCCCCGGGAACGAGGATGATGCGTCCGGGAGCCTGGAATGCCTCGAGTTTAGCCTCGTCGTACTCGGCAACTGTGGCGTCGGCGGAGTCGATGGGTACCTCGTGGACGGGGATGTTGTGCTTCGCGCCGACAAGCTTGGCGCATTCGGACGCCTCATCCGCATCCATGTTGTACACCCCATCGCAGGGAAACGTTGCATAGTCGAGCTCCATGGCGGCCAGCTTGCCGCTCTTCATGTCCTCTGTCATGCTCGTGTCGCCGGCGGCATAGAAGCTCTTGCCGTCGAGGTCGAGCACGTAGCCAACGCACTCATCGGACGGATGGTGATCGTTATAGGCCTGCACTGCCTGGATCTTCACGCCGTGAGATTCCGTGGAGAGATACTCGTCGCTCGTGGGATGCAGGTCCTTCGCGCGGATGACCGTGCAGCCAGACGCATGAGGCATCTTGTCGACAGCGTCATGGTCGAAGTGGTCGTGGGTGACCAGGATGAGGTCGGCCTCGAGCTCGTACTCCTTTCCGAAATACGGATCGACGTAGATGACCGTATCGTCGTCGAGCGTGAATCTGTAGGAGCCATGCCCCTGGAATAGCATCGTAGCCATGATGAACCTCCTCGCTCGTATTTTTATATCCATATAAGATTATAGGCAGCGCACTATATAATGCACTGCCCATAATCGAAAAAACACATTGAGGATTGACGGCTACTTCATGAGTGCGCAAATCGCCTCGTTGAATGCTGCCGAATCGGCAATCTCGAGTCCCTCGGCCAGACGTGCCTGGTTGTAGAGCAGGTTTGCGTACTGGGCGATCTTCTCGGTATCGCCGGCCTCCTGCACGGCCTGCAACGTCGCGAAGACGGGATGCTCGGTGTTGAGTTCGAGGACATGCTTTGCCTCGGGACGCTCGCCTGCGGCGGCCGGAATGGTGGCGAAGTACTTCTCCATACCCAGGCTTACGGGGCCATCGGCCACGATGCAACAAGCGGCATCGTTCAGGCGCGTGGTCGCGGTGACGTTGGTGATATCGTCAGGAAGCGCCTCGGTCATCGCCTCGAACAGCGAGCTGTTCTCCTCGCGCTTCTTGGCGACCTCCTCCTTCTCCTCCTCGGTCTCAAGACCAAGGTCCTCGCCGCTGGCGACATTGCGCATTTCCTTGTCGTCATAGCTGCCGATGGAGAGCAGACAGAACTCGTCGACATTGTCGCCGCAGAGCAGGACGTCGTAGCCGCGCGAGACGACCGACGTGACGCTCGGGCTTTGGGCCAGGCGTGCGACGGTGTCACCGGAGGCGAAGAAGATGCTTTCCTGACCCTCTTGCATGCCGGCGACGTACTCGGCCAGCGTGATGGGCTTGTCCTCCTTGGCGGAGTGGAAGAGCAGCAGGTCCTGCAGCAGGTCCTTGCGCGCGCCATAGGTCGAGTAGATGTCGTACTTGAGCACATGGCCGAACTTGCCGAAGAAGTCGACATAGGCCTCGCGGTCATCCTTGCAGAGCTTCTCGAGCTCCTGCTTGATCTTCTTCTCGATGCGACGCTCGATGGCGATGAGCTGGCGGTCTTGCTGGAGCGTCTCGCGCGAGATGTTGAGGTTGAGGTCGGGACTGTCGACGACGCCGCGCACGAAGCCGAAGCAGTCCGGCAGCAGGTCCTCGCAGTGCTCCATGATCATGACGTTGTTGCTGTAGAGCGCCAGCCCTCGCTGGAAGTCCTTGGCGTACAGGTTCATGGGCGCATCCGTGGGGATGAAGAGCAGCGCGTCGTAGTTCAAGCTACCCTCGGCGTGCATGGAGATGGTGCGCAGGGGCGTATCGGCCGTATGGAACTGGGCCTGGTAGAAATCGGCGTACTCCTCGTCGGAGACCTCCGACTTCTTCTTGGTCCAGATGGGAATCATCGAGTTGAGGATTTCCTCCTCGACGTACGTTTCGGTTGCGGGCACGTAGTCATCGCCGGCATCCTCGGGCTTGGGCAGCGTGCGCGTCTTCTCCATGTCCATGAGGATGGGGTAGCGGATGTAATCGCTGTAGCGCTTGACCAAGTGCTTGACGAGCGCCTGGGAGAGGTACTCGTCGTAGTTGACCTCGTCGGTGTTCTCGCGCAGATGCAAGATGATGTCGGTGCCGCGTTCTGCCCGCTCGGCTTCGCTGATGTTGTAGCCCTCGACGCCGTCGCTTTCCCACTTGAAGGCCTCGTCGCTGCCATAGGCCCTCGAGATGACCGTCACCTTGTCGGCGACCATGAAGGAGGAGTAGAAGCCAACGCCGAACTGGCCGATGATGTCGACTTCCTCGAGGTTCTCCGCGTCCGAGCTCTTGAACTCGAGCGAACCGGAATGGGCGATGGTGCCGAGGTTCTTGTCGAGCTCGTCCTTCGTCATGCCGATGCCGTCGTCGCTGATGGTGAGCGTGCGGGCGTCCTTGTCGATGGCGATCTTGACGTGCAGGTCGCTGCGCATGACGGAGCTGTCCTTGTTCTCGAGCGAGCTGAGGTAGAGCTTGTCGAGGGAGTCCGACGCGTTGGAGATGAGCTCGCGCAGGAAGATCTCGCGGTTGGTGTAGATGGAGTTAATCATCAAGTCGAGCAGCTTCTTGCTCTCTGTCTTGAATTTACGCATGGGTGTGTGTCCTTTCGCGTGCGTTATATATACAAACAGTGATTGTACGAGAGGGAGGTATGGTCATGCATTAGCTGTCACAGATATGTTACCTAATCGCATTCGTTTAGAATATCTAAGTCGATTTATAGCAGATATTAGGGGTCTCCTTCCTTTTGAAACCTAAAGACTCGTATCGATGTAGAATAGCGCCCATGACGCAATCCATGACATATGACGATGCCGTTGCCACGCTCGAGGATGCGCTCAAGTTCGGGATGGATCCCTCGCTCGAGCCGATTCGAGCGATGTGCGCGGCGATGGGCGACCCGCAGAAGCGCTATCGATGCGTGCAGGTTGCCGGCACCAACGGAAAGTCCTCGACGACGCGCATGATCGCGGCCCTTTTGCATGCCCAGGGGCTGCGCGTCGGGCTATACGTATCGCCGCACCTGATCAAGTATCCTGAGCGCATCGAGATCGACGGGCGCGTCGTGAGCGACGAGGATTTCACGCGGGGCATCGAGGTGGCCCTTGATGCGGCTGCGCGTGCGGGCGTACAGGCAACGGAGTTCGAGTTGCTCACGGCGGCGGCGTTGTGGCTGTTTGCACGGGAAGATGTCGATTGGGCCGTTCTCGAGTGCGGTTTAGGTGGACGCTGGGACGCGACGAGCGTCGTGGATCCGCAAGTCGCCGTCATCACGGGCGTGGCGCTTGAACACACCGCGATCCTCGGCGACACAATCGAGAAGATCGCGGGCGAGAAGGCGGCCATCATCAAGCCGGGGAGTCATGCGATATTCGCGCACGATCTTGCAGCGCAGGGGGTCTTCGAGCGCCAGGCGCAAGACGTTGGGGCGCCTTATTCGTACGCAAAACTCGATGCGACAAGAGCATTCGATGATGAGCTTGCATACATGCCCGTCTACCAGCGCTCAAACCTCACGACGGCATTGGCAGCTGTTACCGTTGCGCTTGGTCATGCACCTTCGCCCGAAAGCGTCAGCATTGCGTTGGGCGGGCTGGTTATCCCCGGACGTTTTGAGATTCTGCGGCATGATCCGCTCGTCATCGTCGACGCCGCGCACAACCCGCAGTCAGCTCACGTGCTCGCGGGGGAGTTGAGGAGACTCTTCGACGGGGATGCGGCGATTCCCACGCTGCTGCTTGGCGTACTGGATGACAAGGATGCGCGTGGCATCATACGCGAGCTCTGCCCGCTGTTCGACCGCATCGTCGTCACGGCATCGTCATCTCCGCGGGCCGTTCCGGCCACCGAACTCGCCAGTCTCGTCGCGGAGGAGACTGGCGTGCGCCCCGAGGTGACGCATGACGTTCGCGCGGCTCGGGAGTTGCTTTCCGGAGAGCCTATCGTCGCCACGGGCTCCATTACCGTTGCTGGCGAGGTGAAGGACATTTGGTGCTAGAATCTGCAGCATTAGCTCGCAAGCAAAGACAGTAAGAAGGCGACATGTCCGATATCCTCTCATCGGTACTCACATTTCCCGTTCGCATAATCCTCATCTTGACCGTGATCATTCTGATTGGCCTTTGGATTGTCTCCATCGTCTGGGTCAACAGGGATGCCAAGACGCGCGAGGCACCCGTCACGCTCTGGACCGCCGTCGCCATCGTTCCCGTCGCCGGCCTGGTTGCCTACTGCCTGCTGCGTCCGCCCCTCAACGCCGCGGATTCCACTGAGCAGGCCATGAATCTCGAGCTCATGGGTCGTCAGCTGTCCGATTACGGGAATTGCCCCCGTTGCGGCGAGCCGGTGAAGGCCGATTACATAGCCTGCCCCAAGTGTCGTGCCCACCTGCGCAACGTCTGCGGTAACTGTGGTCGGCCGCTCGAGCCCGGCTGGCAGCTCTGTCCTTACTGCGGTCGACCGTTTGCGCGCAAGACGCGCCAGCGCGGCATCTAGCCCAAGTTTCCCTTGCATCGCATCTGTTTGCGGTGTAGATTCTCGCCATGTGCTTTTAACGATAAGTCCCACTCGGTTTGTGACCGAGAACGGGCGGAAAGGAACAGCCATGAGCACGATTTCTGTCATTCTTCCCGACAATTCAACCAGAGAGCTCGAAGAGGGAGCGACAATCGCGGATTGTGCTGCTGCCATTGGCAGCGGACTGGCCAAGGCCGCCATCGCCGGCAAGGTCGACGGCGAGCTCGTCGGGCTCGACGCGCCCCTCGCCGATGGCGCGCATGTCGAGATCATCACCAATCGCTCGCCCGAGGGCCTTGGCATCCTGCGCCATTCGACCGCGCATATCATGGCCGAGGCCGTTCAGGAGCTCTTTCCCGGTGCGCAGATTGCCTTCGGTCCTCAAACTGATGACGGCTTCTTCTACGATTTTGGTCTCGACGAGACCATATCCTCCGACGACTTCGAGGCAATCGAGGCCAAGATGAGGGAAATCATCAAGAAGGACGAACCTTTCGTGCGCGAGGTCGTTACCCGCGACGAGGCCAAGGAGATATTCAAGGACCAGAAGTTCAAAGCCGAGCACATCGACGACCTGCCCGCCGATGCCGAGATCTCCATCTACCGTCACGGCGACTTTGTCGATTTGTGCAAAGGCCCCCATATTCCCAGCTCGAAGAAAATCGGCGCCTTCAAGCTCATGAAGGTCGCTGGCGCCTACTGGAAGGGCGATGCCGACAACGAGCAGCTCCAGCGCTTGTACGGAACGGCGTTTTTCGACAAGAAGGACCTCAAGGACTACCTCCACATGCTCGAGGAGGCCGAAAAGCGCGACCATCGCAAGCTTGGTCGCGAGCTCGGTATCTACATGATGGACGAGGAGGCCGGTGTGGGTCTGCCGCTGTACCAGCCGGCCGGCGCCCGTATCATCCGCATCCTGCAGGAGTGGCTGCGCAAGGAGCTCTACCGTCGCGGTTACGAGGAGGTCATCACGCCGCACATCTACAAGGCGGATGTCTGGAAGACGAGCGGCCACTATGGCTACTACCATGACAACATGTACTTCTTCGAGATCAACGAGGGAAGCGACGAGGAACCGCGCTTGAGCGAATACGGCGTGAAGCCGATGAACTGTCCCGGTCATGTCATTCTCTATAAGAATGACATTCACTCCTACCGCGAGCTTCCCGTGCGCTACTTCGAGTTCGGCACCGTCTATCGTCACGAGATGAGCGGCGCCGTGCACGGTCTCATGCGTGCTCGCGGATTCACGCAGGATGACGCTCACGTCTTCTGTCGCGAGGACCAGGTCGTCGACGAGGTCTGCGCGATACTCGATCTGGCGGATTCCATCATGAGCGAGTTCGGTTTCGAGTATGCGGCGGAGATCTCGACGCGTCCTGAGAAGTCCATCGGAACCGACGAGATGTGGGAAAAGGCGGAGGGCTTTCTGCGCGAGGCCATCGAGCGTCGGAATCTCCCGTACGAGATCAACCCCGGAGACGGCGCCTTCTACGGCCCCAAGATCGACATCAAGGTCAAGGACGCGCTCGGTCGCTGGTGGCAATGCTCGACGGTCCAGGTCGACTTCAACCTACCCGAACGCTTCGACATCACCTATCGCACGGCCGAAAACACGAGCGAGCGTCCGTGGATGCTTCACCGTGCGCTCTTCGGCTCTATCGAGCGCTTCCTCGGCATTCTCATCGAGCATACGAGCGGCAATCTTCCGTTGTGGCTCGCGCCGACGCAGGCGATCGTCATCCCCATCGCCGATCGTCACGCGGAGATGGCCCAGCAGGTCGCGGACGAGTTGCGTGCGCATGGCGGCCGCATCGAGGTGTACGACCAGAACGAGCCCATGCGCGTCAAGATCGCCAAGGCGCAGGGGCAGCGTGTGCCCTACATGCTCGTCATCGGTGACAAGGAAGTCGAGAATGGAGAGGTCGCGGTGCGTGAGCGTCACGAGGGTGATCTCGGCTCGATGAAGCTCGAGTATTTCGCGAACATCATCGAGGAAGCGCAGGTCTGATGACGCGTCCGATGACCATCGCCGAGAAGATCCTCGCGGCGCATGCGGGGCTCGGCGAGGTCGTCTCCGGACAGCTCGTAGAATGCGATCTCGACCTGGTGCATGCCAACGACATCACGGCGCCCATCGCCATTGACGTGTATCGTCAGGTTTCCGACGGCGTCTTCAATCCCGCGCGCATTGCCCTCGTCCCCGATCACTACGTACCCAACAAGGACATCAAAAGCGCCGAGCAAGCCAAGCTCATGCGCGAGTTTGCGCGAGAGCATGGCATCGGGCATTACTACGAGGTCGGGTGCGCGGGAATCGAGCACGCGCTGCTGCCCGAGCAGGGCGTGGTGGTGCCCGGGGACCTCACCATAGGGGCCGATTCGCATACCTGCACCTACGGCGCGCTCGGGGCGTTTTCGACGGGCATGGGGTCAACTGACGTTGGCGTCGCGTTTGCCACGGGGAGGGCATGGTTCAAGGTGCCCGAGAGCGTCAAGATCGTTCTCGAGGGAGAACTCGCTCCCGGCGTAAGCGCCAAGGACCTCATCCTGCACGTCATCGGTCAGATTGGCGTCGATGGCGCTTTGTACCAGGTACTGGAATTTGTTGGGCCGGCCGTCGCGCACATTTCGATGGACGGGCGTTTCACGATGTGCAACATGGCCATCGAGGCAGGCGCCAAGACGGGCATCTTCGCCGTCGATGACGTGACGCGTGCCTATGTGGAGCAACGGGCTGAGCGGTCATGGGTCGAGTACGTTTCAGATGAGGATGCATCCTATGCGCGTGTCGTGCGCATTGATGTCTCACAGGTTGCCCCGACGGTCTCGTTGCCGCACCTGCCGAGCAATACGAAGCCGGCTGCCGACTGCAATGACATGCGCATCGATCAGGCCGTCATCGGCAGCTGCACGAACGGGCGCATCGAGGATATGCGCATGGCCGCCGAGGTATTGCGTGACCGCATGGTTGCTCCCGGCGTGCGTTGCATCATCATTCCCGCGACCCAGGACGTGTATCGCCAGTGCGTCCACGAGGGTCTCGTGGACGTGTTCCTCGACGCGCATTGCGCCGTGTCGACACCTACCTGCGGGCCATGTCTGGGCGGGTATATGGGCGTGCTCGCGTCGGGCGAGCGTTGCATCGCCACGACCAACCGCAACTTCGTCGGCCGCATGGGGGCCAAGGACAGCGAGGTCATCCTCGCGAGTCCCGCCGTTGCCGCCGCAAGTGCCGTTGCCGGCTATGTCTGCACGCCAGAGCAACTATCCTAGAAGCTTCCTCGAATGCTTTTCTCGCACAATGATTCGCACCCGAAGCGCTAAAATCGCAAAGCAGCTGCGGAACTCGCGCGCAAGGGCGGCGCGCTCAGACAGTCCTCGCAAAACCGCTTTGCGATTTCAGCGCTTCTGCTCATCGGGCTTCGCAAAGCGTTCAGGAAAGCTTCCTTGTTGTGGATTGATTGGTATGAAGTCATGCAACTAACAGGCACCGCAATCAAATACGGCCGCGACGTCGATACCGATGCGATTATCGCGGCACGCTACCTGAACTCATCCGATATGGACGAGCTCGCACTGCATTGCATGGAGGACCTCGATCCGACGTTCACGCAACGGGTAAAGCCGGGTGACATCATCGTGGCTGGCGAGAACTTTGGCTGCGGGTCGTCGCGAGAGCACGCACCGAGCTGCATCAAGGCAGCTGGCATCTCCTGCGTCATCGCCAAGAGCTTCGCGCGCATCTTCTATCGCAACGCCATCAACGTCGGGCTGCCCATCATCGAGTGTCCCGAGGCTGTCGATTGCATCGAGGAAGGCGACGCGGTTTTTGCCGATACGAGCACGGGCGTCATCGAAGACCTGACTACGGGGGAGAGCTGGGAGGTCCGGCCCTTCGAACCGTTCATACAGGAGATCGCCGAGGCGGGCGGTCTCGTTGCGCGGACGAAGATGCACAGGTGATGACCGTGAACAAGCAGCGCTACGAGATATGCGTTTTGCCGGGTGACGGCATCGGACCGGAGATCATGCGGGTTGCCCTCGAGGTCCTGCATGCTGTCGGACGCAAGCACGGCATCGAGTTCGCCTGCATCGAAGCGCCCATCGGCGGCTGCGCAATCGACGCGTGCGGCAACGCGCTACCCTGCGAGACCGTCGAGCTCGCTCGTCGTGCGGACGCGGTGTTGCTCGGTGCCGTTGGCGGCCCGCGCTGGGATACCGTCGATCCGGATGCCCCACGGCCCGAAGACGGGTTGCTCGGCATTCGCAAGGAGCTCGGCCTCTACGCGAACTTGCGACCGGTGCACGTCTATGACGCACTTCTCGACGCCTCTCCGCTCAAGCCCGCGACGGTGCGTGGCTGCGATATCCTCATCGTGCGCGAGCTTACCGGCGGTTTGTATTTTGGCGAGCACGTGACTGTGGAAAACGTCGCGGGCGCCGGCGCGAATGGCAGCGCTGGCGCGCATGCCCATGACGTCATGCGCTACGACGAGCACGAAATCGAGCGCATCGCGCATCGTGCCTTTGCGGCGGCCGGCAAGCGACGCGGCAGGGTCACGAGCGTCGACAAGGCAAACGTTCTCGATACGGGACGTCTCTGGCGCAGGATCGTGCATCGGGTTGCCGCCGAGTACCCACATGTCGACCTTACCGATATGCTCGTCGACAATTGCGCAATGCAACTTGTCATGAATCCGGGCCAATTTGACGTCATCCTCACCGAGAACACCTTTGGCGACATTCTTTCCGACGAGGCGTCGGTGCTTGCCGGTTCACTCGGCCTGCTCGCGAGCGCGTCGCTTGGTGATGAGAGCTCGCTGTTCGAGCCCTGCCATGGGTCGGCTCCCGATATCGCGGGCAAAAACATCGCGAACCCGTTTGGTCAGGTGCTCTCTGTTGCTATGATGCTTACGTACGGTTTGGGATTGGATGATGCCGCCGCCGATGTGACGCGTGCAGTCGATCGCGTGCTCGAGCAGGGTTGGCGCACAGTCGACGTCGCCGGTGCCGAAACGGATGCCGTGCGCGTTTTGGGAACGAGGGAGATGGGCGAGAGAATCGTCGCCTGCATCGAGGAGGAAAGATGAAAGCCGTAATACCCGCCGCCGGTCTGGGAAGCCGCTTCCTGCCCGCGACCAAGGCGCAGCCCAAGGAAATGCTGCCGGTAGTCGACAAGCCGGCGATTCAGTATATCGTCGAGGAAGCCCTCGAGGCGGGAGTCGACGAGGTCATCATCGTCAACAGTCGTGACAAGAAGTCCATCGAAGACCAGTTCTCCCCGCACGATGTGCTCGTTAAGCACCTACGCGGTGTGGGCAAGGACGCATATGCCGATGCCGTCGAGCATGCGGGCGCGCTTCCCGTGAAGTTCGTGTACCAAGACGAGCCGCTTGGATTGGGGCATGCCGTGCATGTCGCCGCGCCAGAGACCGGTGATGACATGTTCTTCGTCATGCTCGGTGACGTTCTGGTACCCGACAACGCGATGTGCCAGAAGATGCGCGCGATTTCCGATGAGCACGGCGGTGCGAGCGTCATCGCGGTGCTGCCCGTATCCGATGACGAGGTCAGCCGCTTTGGCATCATCGGCGGCGATGATCTGGGCAATGGCGTGTGGAAGGTCACCGAAATGGTCGAGAAGCCCGCGCTCGAGGACGCGCCGAGCAATCTCGCGAGCTTTGGCCGCTATTTGCTGAGCCCGACCGTCATGGAGCTGCTCGCCACGACCGAGCCCGGTGCTGGCGGCGAGATCCAGCTTACCGATGCGCTCGTCTCCTTGCTTGACCGTGAGGACATGTACGCGCTCGTCATCGACCCGAGCGATGGCTATGACACCGGTACGGTACCCTCGTGGATTGCCGCGAACGTCGCACAGGCGATGAAGGATCCCAAGATCGCCGCGTATCTCAAGGAGACCGTCGGCCCGCTCTTCGCATAGGTATCACGTGGACATGCGGAACGGTTGTCTGGTGTAGAATACTGCGGGTATGCCGTACGCGGAGGGATGGCAGAGCGGTTGAATGCAACGGTCTTGAAAACCGTCAGGCGGTGCTGAGCCGCCTCCAGGGTTCGAATCCCTGTCCCTCCGCCAGCTCACTGGGACACGGCTGCGTAGCTGCGAAAGGGGAGTCATGACCGGCGACGCGCGCATACTCGTGCTCATGGCCACCTATAACGGTCAGGCGCATCTCGCGGAACAGCTCGACAGCATTTTCGACCAAGAGGGCGTCGAGGTCACCCTGCGCGTTTCCGATGACTGCTCCACCGACAACACCTTCAGGATTCTCGAGACCTACGCCGCTGAGCACGAGAACCTCGAGATCATCTACAACACCGCGCACAAGGGCAAGACGCGCACGCTCATGAAACTCGTCTACGAGGCGCCGGTCGAGGAATACGACTTCATCGCGCTTGCCAACCAGGATGACGTCTGGCATCCCGGCAAGCTCGCCGCGGGAACGGATCACATCTCGGCAAACACGAGCAGGCCCGAGCTCTACTATGCGGGCACGAATTGCATCGACGAACGCGGCAGGCTGCTGGGTGACGAATTCGAGGAGTACGACGTGTGCGCGAGCCATCCGGGTAGCCTGCTGCTGGTGCGTAACTGGGCACTGGGGTGCACGATGCTCATGAACGGTGCGCTCGTCAAGCTGCTGCGCCGACGGCGGGTCTTCGACTTCGCGCGTGGCTGCGATGCGTGGATACATGCCGTCGCCCTGTATTGCGATGGCTACGTCTTTGCCGATTTACCGCATCGCCATGTCGACAGGCGCCTGACGAGCGACCGGGACTTTCCGCCTGCGTGCGATGATCTCGATCCCGATCTGTCGGCGCAGTGCACTACGATGGCGCAGGTGCTCTTGCGCGAATACGAGCGCGTGATGAGCCCGGATGCCGTGAAGCTCGTCGAGGCCGTTGCGGTCAGGCACGTTTCGGCCAAGGCACGGCGCTTCCTCGCCGGCCGCACGGACATCATGCTGCCGACAAACGCGCGCACGAGCAAGTTGCGCTGGGGCATCCTGAGAAACAAGTTCTAGAGGCGGGGCGATTGCCGCGTCGGGGACTATTGCCCCTGCGCCGTTTCGCCGATGAGGGTGAGGAGCTCGCGGATGTTCTCGACGCTCACCGTGTCGCCGTAGACGTGCGAGCTGACGATGACGGACGGGCTGCCAAACTTGTTGGCCATGAGGATGTCGGTGTCGTAGGTATCGCCAACGACGAGAATCTCCGCAGGAGCCAGCCCAAGTTGCTCGCTGACCTCCTTGAGCATGAAGGTGCTGGGCTTGCCGATCGTGAGGTCGACCATGCGTCCCGAACACCACTCGACGGATGCGACCATGCCGCCGCAACCGGGCGTGAGCTGCTGGTCCTCTCCTGGATAGGACCGCTCCTTGTTGCAGGCGATGACCTTGCCTGCCCCGAGCGCGACGTTGGCGGCAACGGCAAGCTTCTCGTAATCGAATTCCGGATCGAGACCGATGAGCATGTTTTCGGCCTCTTCGGCTTCGACGGCGTGCACGCTCAGCTTCTCGCATTCGCTCACGAGGTTCTTCGATCCGCACACGTAGACGTTGGAGAGGCGTTCGCGATGTGCATGCAGGGCTGCGGCGTATCCGCTCGTGAGAACTTCGCGGAACGTGCAGTCGATGCCCATGCCACGCAACTTGTGGAAGATCTGGGATCGGGTTTCGGATGAGTTGTTGGTGAGGAAGAATATTGACTTTCCGAGTTTGCGGCAATGCCGAATGACCTCGTCAACGCCATCGATAAGCTGGGACCCCCGGTATACGGTACCGTCGAGTGCGAAGGCGACGGCCTTTGTATCTTCAAACATGCTTTTCCTCCTGGACGGGATAATATCACAGCGTCTGCAGCCGCAGCGTGTTTCGGCCGGCGCTACTCGGATGCGGGTTTTTCGTCGCCACCGGGATCCGGAGCCGGCTCTGGGTCGGGCTTCTCGTTTCCGCCGCTGGAGCTGGACGTGCTCGATGCGCTGCTCGAGGCCGCACTGGACGAACTCGACGAGCTCGACGAACTGCTCGAGCTCGATGACTCGCTGGGGTTCTCGTCGTCCCCGCCGATGATCGTGACGTCCTTGGTGAAGTCCCAGGTACGGGCCGGCTTGTAGCTGATCTTCTCGCTCGTCGTGGGGAACTGCTCGATGGGCTTGCCCGCGAGGGCGGCGTTCATGAAGCTGCGCCAGATGGGCGCGCATATGGTGCCACCGTAGAGCCCCGTCTCCCGTTCGGTGCGGTAACCGGCCCACACGGCTGTCGAGTACTGGGGCGTGAAGCCGCAGAACCAGAGGTCGCGACCGTGCTCGGAGGTGCCAGTCTTGCCCGCGCAGGGCTGTCCGTTGCTCAGGCTCGCGCCCGTTCCCGTACCCGAGCTGATGACGGTTTCGAGAATGTCGGTCGCCTTCTGGGCGACGGCGGCCGAGAGCGTGCGCTTCCCGGGTTCCGTTTCGTGCGTGTAGACCGTCTCGCCACCCGCGGTGACTATCTCGGTCACGGCGTAGGGCTCGTGATAGTACCCGCCGTTTGCGATCGTGGCATACGCGCTCGCCATCTCGAGGGGGTTGACGCCGCTCGTGCCGAGGGTGACGGTGTCGTCTTGCACGAGGGTCGATTTGATGCCGCATGCCTGGGCGGCGTCAATCGTCTTTTGGGCTCCGATGGCATGTACGAGCTGGGCGAAGACGGTGTTCACCGACGACCTCGTAGCATCCGAGACGCTCATCGGCCCATAGCCATGTCCCTCGGAGTTGCTCACGGTCCAATCCTTGCCTATCTGAACGGGGCTCGCGGATTCGACGTAGGTGTTGTCGGGGTCCATGCCCTCGTTGAGGGCGGAGAGCAGCGTGAAGGTCTTGAAGGCAGATCCGGCCTGGCGGCTCATCTGCGTCGCGAGGTTGAACTTGTTGGTTGCGTAGTCCCTTCCGCCGACCATCGCGACGATCTCGCCGGTGTCGGGGTCGACCGAGACCAGTGCGGCGTCGAAGTTCTCGTCGTTGTACCGCACGCCTTCCTGGATTGCCGTGTTGGCGTCCTCTTGCAAGGAGGGGTCGAGCGTCGTGTATACGGACAGGCCGCCATGCGCGATGATGGTGGCCGGGAAGCGCTCGTCCTCGTCGAGCTGCTTGCGCACGTAGTCGATGAAGTAGGGCGCGATGTCGGAGATGGTCTCGTCATCGAGCGTCTGGTCGGAGAGCACGGGCGTGTCGTTGAGTGCATCGTCGTATTCCGTTTGCGTGATATAGCCGTTGGAGAGCATGCGCTGCAGCACGACCGCGCGACGTGCCATGGCCTTGTCCATGTGCTCGCGGGGGTTGTACGCGTTGGGGGATTGCGGAATGCCGATGAGCAAGGCGGCTTCGGAAAGCGTGAGCTCGCTTGCGTGCTTGCCGAAGTAATCGCGGCTCGCGGCCTCGATGCCGTAGCAGCCGTCACCGTAGTTGACGACGTTGATGTACATCATGAGGATCTCGTCCTTGGTGTACTGTCGCTCGACCTGCGAGGCGATGTACATCTCACGGACCTTGCGCCTGATGCTGCGGTCGGTCATCTCGTCGAGCAGGACGGTGTTGCGCACGAGCTGCTGGGTGATGGTGGAGGCGCCCTCGGAAGTGCCTCCGGAGGCCGCGTTCACGATCACCGCACGCGCGATGCCGATGGGATCTATGCCGCCATGTTCGTAAAAGCGCTCGTCTTCGGTTGCGACGGTGCCCTCGAGCACGTATTCGGAGACCTCGTCTTGTGAAATCTCGATGCGGTTCTCCAGGTAGAGCTTCGCGAGGACCGTCTCGCGGTCGTTTGCGTAGATGGTGGTGATGCCCGTGTTTGCGTAGGAGCTGATTCCGCTGTAATCGGGCAGGCCCATGAGCCACGTCGCGCCCACCACGCAGGCGAGGACGACCACCAGGCAGAATGCCCCGGCGATGCATCCGAGAATGGTGAGGAGATTGACTGAGCGGCGCTGCGCTTTCTCACGGCGTTTGCGGTTACGGCTAGACGAAGGCAACTCGGTCTCCTTTCGATGTGAGCACATTATGCCCTAAAAGCGCGCGCATGGTATTGACCTGCGTTCAAAATTCACCAAAGGGAGCCATACCATGCGTCTTGCGTCGGAATGCGATGGGGACGTTTACCGTTCAATGGCCATTCGAGTGGCGTTGTGCCCCTTGCATTGGATACAATCTTGCCCATGTTTATTTTCGACAGCCCACGTGGGCTGTGAGAGAAGGAGGATTCAGATGGCTGCTGTTGTTAACGAGGATACCTGCATCGCTTGTGGTGCGTGCGCTGACGCGTGCCCCGTGGACGCAATCACCATCGGCGATCATGCCGAGGTCAATGCCGACGAGTGCATCGATTGCGGTTCCTGCGTCTCCGTGTGCCCGACCGATTCGATCAGCCTCTAGGATACGGACATACATGACGGGTCGTCAGAGGGGCAGAGTCCCTTTTGGCGGCCCGTCGTCATGTCTGCGGTCCAGACGCACATGAACACCGAGACAATTCGCATCGATTCGCTCGCCTACGGGGGAGATGGTGTCGGGCATCTGGCTGATGGCCGCGTCGCGTTCGTGCCGAGGGGGCTTCCCGGCGACGTTTGCGTAGTCGAGTACGTGGACACCGGCGAGCGTTTCGTGCGCGCAAGACTCGAGAGCATCGTCGAGGAATCCTCCGATCGGGTGCAGGCGCTCTGTCCCGAAGCCGCGAGCGGCAGATGCGGTGGATGTCCATGGGCGGATCTCGCCTACGAGGCGCAGCTACGCTGGAAGCGCCAGGCGGTCGTCGACGCCCTCGAGCGAATCGCCCGCATGGACGCCCGGTGGGTCGAGTCGCATGTTCCCGCATGCATCGCGAGCAAGAGGGAATGGCATTACCGCAACAAGGTCGAGTTCGAGACCGGGCTCGACGTGGCGGGGCGCTTCACCCTCGGGATGCATGCACGGGGCGGCTCATTCACGCCCCTTTCGAGCTGCGTCCTCATTCCCGGCAAGTTCTCCCAGGCTCCCAAGGCTCTTACGGGAGCGCTGCGCTTTGCCGCCGGACAGGACGATTTGGGCATCGAGCGCGTGGGCATACGCGTATCGACGCGAACGAACGACGTGGAGGTGGCCCTCTGGACGAGCACGGGACGTTTCCCACGGGCACGTGTCGCGCAGGTGGTGGGCGAGAGCCTGGCCACGAAGGGCGTCGGTGTCACGCGCGTGCTGCTCAAGGGGCCTGCCAAGGAGCGCAAGGTCGCCGGCGTCGAATCGCTGCGCGGTCACGGTTACTGGACCGAGACCGTCAATGGCATGACCATGCTTCTGTCGGCGCCATCGTTTTTCCAGGTCAACACGCCCGGTGCCGAAACGCTGACGCGACTCGTCCTCGACGGGCTGTCTCCCGATGGGCTCGACTACGTACTCGACCTCTATTCGGGTGCCGGAACCTTCACGCTGCCGCTTGCCCGTGAGGCGCATGCCGTCGCGGCGGTCGAGTCTGCCGGATCGTCGGTGCGGGATTTGCGGCGCAACCTCGAGCGCAACGACCTGGCAGCCGAAGTCATCGGCGGAGATGCGGCGCGCGAGCTCGCCAGTCTGGGGTCGCCCGATAAGGTCGTTGTCGATCCGCCCCGTAGCGGGCTGGGTGACAAGGCCGTGCGGGGGCTCTGCGAAAGCGGGGCTCGCACGATCGCGTACGTGTCGTGCAATCCCACGACGCTCGCACGCGACCTGGTCAAGTTGCGGGCCGGGGGCTATGAGGTGGAGTGCGTGACGCCGGTCGACATGTTTCCGCAGACCTACCATGTCGAGACCGTCGCGATTCTCACGCGGACGTCCTAGATGTGGTAGATTTACTAACCGGTCCCCTTAGCTCAGCTGGATAGAGCGTTTGCCTCCGGAGCAAAAGGCCGCAGGTTCGAATCCTGTAGGGGGCACCAGCGCGATCGCGGGCCGGGAACCATGGTTCTCGGCCCGTTTTACGTTCGCGTGTGGTTTTTTGCGTTTCCCAGTCCTCCGAACGCGCTTGTCGCTTCCGCATGCATGCATGTCAACGCTGCTTGCAGGCGTTTCACGGTCGTGTTTTTGCCGTGGGTTCGCTTATCGTCTAAAATCATAGAGTTTAGCAACTTCGACATGCACTAGTTTCAGGAGGAATCATGGCTCTGTACACGCCGGAATATAAGCCGAATGGCAAGGAAATCGCCGTCATCACCACCGATGAGGGCACGATTCGCGTCCAGCTTCACGGCGAGGATGCGCCCATCCACGTCGGCAACTTCGTCGAGCTCGCCCAAAAGGGCTTCTACGATGGCCTGAAGTTCCATCGCTATGTTCCGGGCTTCGTGATCCAGGGCGGCTGTCCCAACACGCGCGAGATGTCCGCGGCCGATGTCGCCGCCGGCAAGAGCGGCCCCGACGGCATGCCCGGTACCGGTAATCCCGGTTACTCCATCAAGGGCGAGTGGAAGACCAATCCCAACAACTCGCACGAGGACGGCACGCTTGCCATGGCACGCAGCTCCATGCCCGACTCGGCAGGCAGCCAGTTCTACTTCTGCCTTGGTCCCCAGCACTTCCTCGATACCGACTACACGGTCTTCGGTGACACCATCGAGGGCATTGACGTCATCGGCAAGCTTCGTGCCGGCAGCATCATCGAGAACATCACGATCGAGAACGCGGACTAGTAGGCGCACGTCTACCAAAGGGAGCCTTCCATCATGAAAGTCGAGGTTTTCAAAGAGGCGCAGGAGGCCTACTCGAAGGGTGACTACAAGACCGCCCTCGAGGGCTTCATCGCCTGCACGCACGACGTTGCAGGTCTTGCGCCCGCCGACCTCAGCAAGTTCTATCATCTCATCGGCAATTGCTACGTGAAGAGCAACGATCCACGCTCTGCTGCCGAGTACTACCTCAAGGCGCTCACGGGCAGCCCCGAGAAGCGCAAGCCGTCGCTCTATGTCAATCTGGGCACTGCGTTGCTGGGGACGAAGGACTACGAGAACGCGCTCGAGGCCTTTGGTCGCGCTCTCGACTATCCCATCTACACGACGCCCTACAAGGCGTATGCCGGCATTGGCGCCGCGCAGCTCAAGCTCGGCAACATGGTCGAAGCGGGTGCCGCGTATCGCGAGGCCGCGCTTGACCCGGCCAACCCGGCCCCGGCAAAGTCCCTCGTCAACCTGGGTGTCTGCTTCATGGAACTCGGACGTCCCGAGGACGCGGTTTCCGTGTACGAAACCGCCCTCGACTTCGACCTCGACGACCGCGCCCGCGCGAAGGCCTACGCGAATCTTGGTCAGGCCTATATGGCGCAGGGACGTGTGCCGCGCGCGCTCAACGCTTTCGAGAAGGCCGAGGAGATCGGCGGGGAGTTGCCCTCGCTTGCCATGCATGACTACGAGATCGCCCGCACGCTCAAGGAGCGTGTCGATTCTCGTGCCCCCGGCATACTCGACACCGGCTACATTCCTCCCGTCGCGACGGACGTGAGCTCGCCGGAAGACGACGAGGACTTCGATCCGTTCGCCCCGCGCACCGATGCGGACCAGACGGCTCCCCTGGCCACCGATCAGGAGCCGCAGGCGGATGCCGAGGAGGGGGAGACCCTCGATCCCTCCCAGGCGCAGACGATTGCCATGGAGGCCCTGCCCGTCGAGCTCACCGACGAGGTCGACTTCGGCATGGACGAGGAAGACGAGCTCGAGGGGACTCAGGATATCGAGTTTCCCGAGGAAGGCGATCAGGCATACGATTCCGGTCTCGACGAGACCCCCTTCAACTACAACGAGCAGCCCGGTTACGAATACGGCGTCTCCTTTGACTTTGGCGACGAGTATGCCGATGCCCGCGAAACGGTCGATGTCATGGAATCGACGGAGATGCACATGCCCTCGCCAGAGGACACGGCCTTCTTCGACATCAGTGAGCAGCAAATCAACAGTAACGCCCGGAAGGGCATGCGCCGTGACAGGCGCGCCCGCGGCTGCGGTCTGAAAATCGCCATCGTGTTCGTCGTCATCTGCATCCTCATCGCCGCCGCGGCATGTGTCGCCTACGTGCTTGGCTACGGTTATCCGTTGCAGGAAACGGTCACCGAGGACTTCTTCGCGGCCGTCCAGGATGACGGCGACACGAGCCAGTACTGGGCCAAGGATGTCAGCCCAAGCATGCAGCGTGCGCAGGAAGCATCGCTTACGGACCTGTCCTCGTATAGCGTCGAGGCCGTGCAGCGCAGCATGAACCAGACCGCCGTCTTCGTGAAGGCCACGCTCGCGCAAGGTGGCAACATCGACTACGAAGTCGTGTTGACGCGCGATGGCATCTCATGGGCCATCCAGTTCGTCCAGCTCTACTTCCCAAGCGAGCAGTAGAAAAACGTCAGCAAACCCCCAGGACGATGAGGGGCAAAAGTGAAAGGAATGAAGCAAGATGATCGAGAAGACCTACACCATGATCAAGCCGGATGGCGTTCGCAACGGGCACATCGGCGAGATAGTGAACCGCTTCGAGCGCGTGGGCCTCACCGTCGAGCGCATGGAGCTCGGCATGGTGACCGAGGAGCTCGCCAAGGCGAACTACGCCGAGCATGAGGGCAAGCCCTTCTACGATGGCCTCATTGCCTATATCACGAGCGGCCCGGTCGTGAAGATGGTCGTGAGCGGCGAGAACGCGGTCGCCACCGTGCGCAAGCTCATGGGTGCCACCAACCCCGCGGACGCCGCCCCCGGCACCATTCGCGGTGACTTCGGCCTGACCATGGACGAAAACGTCATCCACGGCAGCGACTCCGTCGCCAGCGCCGAGCGCGAGATAGGCGTCTTCTTCGGCTAGGAGATTATCCGGACGGGGCCCGTCTGCAAAAGGCGGGTCCCGTCCGTCTTTTGTATCGTCACGCGGACGTGGCCAGTTATGTGGAATAGGTTCAGATTTCGCGACATCTGCAATCGAAAATCTGAGCCATGATACACTTTCATGCCACGCTTCAAATATGAACCAGATAAAGTAAGGAGCGACTATGTCGCTGACAGACAGACTCTTCGGCAACTTCGGTAGCGATATGGCTATCGACCTTGGTACGGCCAACACGCTCGTGTCCGTTCGGGGCCAGGGCATTGTCATCAACGAGCCTTCGGTGGTCGCCATCGAAAAGCAGGACCAGCGCGTCCTCGCCGTCGGTGCCGACGCCAAGGAGATGCTCGGCCGCACACCGGGCAGCATCATCGCCATGCGCCCGCTTAAGGACGGCGTCATCGCCGATTTCGACGTGACCGAGGCCATGCTCCGTTACTTCATCTCGCGCGCGCAGGGTAAGCGCATGCCCTGGCATCCCAAGCCGCGCGTCGTCGTGTGCGTTCCCAGCGGCGTCACCTCCGTCGAGAAGCGCGCCGTCTTCGAGGCGACCATCACCGCCGGCGCGCGCCAGGCATTCCTCATCGAGGAGCCCATGGCCGCCGCCATTGGCGCCGGCCTGCCCGTCGACAGCCCGACCGGCTCCATGGTCGTCGACATCGGTGGCGGTACGACCGAGGTCGCCGTGATCAGCATGGGCGGCATCGTCAACGCGACGTCCATCCGCATCGCGGGCGATGCGTTCGACGCGGCCGTCGTCCAGTACGCCAAGACCCACTACAACATCGCCATCGGCGAGCGCACGGCAGAGGAAATCAAGATCACCATCGGCTCGGCGGCGCCGCTCGTCGAGGAAGTCGATGTTGAGGTGCGCGGACGCGACCTCCTCTCGGGGCTGCCGCGCACCGTGCGAATCGAAAGCGAAGACGTGCGAGAGGCTCTCGAGGAGCCCATTGCCAAGATGATCCAGGCGGTCAAGGACACGCTCGACGAGACCCCGCCCGACCTGGCAAGCGACCTCATGGAATACGGCATCACGCTCACGGGCGGCGGTGGCATGCTGCGCGGACTCGACGAGCGCCTGCGTGCCGAAATCGGCGTTCCCGTCCATGTATCCGAAACGGCCCTCATCAACGTCGTCGAGGGTTGCGCCATGGTGCTCGAGGTCCCTGATTTCCTCTCGCAGTCATACATGCAACAGAGGTAGCGCTTCATGCCAGGACTCTCGTTTGGCAAACAGAGTCAGAACAGACGCTCGGGCCTTTGGTGGGTCCCGATTGTTCTGATTGTCATATCCGTCATGCTCATCACGCTGTGCGTGCGTTTTGGGAACTCGGGCCCCTTCGCGGTCGCACGTGGCGTCGTGCAGACGGTGACCAAGCCCGTCGAGCGGGTCTGCTCGCTTGTGTCGACGCCGTTCTCCAACATAGGGGCCATTGACGTCGACGAGGAAGTCGCCCGCCTCAAGGAGGAGAACAGCCAGCTGCGCACGCTCGTCGCGGAGCTCGAGGAGTATCGCCAGCAAGACCAGCGTCTCACCGCGATGATGCAGTTCGCGGACATCTACGGCCTGGAGACGCTGAGCGCGGAGGTCGTTTCCACGACCACCGGCTGGGATCGCACGGCAACTATCAACAAGGGGTCGCGCGATGGCGTGCGGGTTGGCATGGCCGTCATGAGCACCTGCGGGCTCTACGGGCAGGTCGAATCGGTGACCGACGCCTCGAGCGTCGTGCGTCTCATCAACGACGCGAATTCCTCCGTCGCCGCCATGGTGCAGAACTCCCGTGCGCATGGCATCTTGCATGGCGCCTATGACGGAACCCTCACGCTCGAATACGTGCCGATCGACATGACCGTGGGCGAGGGCGACATCGTCATCGCCTCGGGAAGCGGTGGCGTCTACCCGCGCGGCATAGTCATCGGTACCGTGCGCACCATCGAGACGGATTCTTCGAAGCTGTATCATCGAATCATCGTCGAGCCCCTCTTCAATATCGAGTCCTGCGAGGAGGTGCTCGTCTTGACCGGTAACGAGACCGAGACCGAGCGCATCCTCAACGAGGAGCTCCTGCAGACCATCATCGACTCGGCCAATTCGGTGAACGCCTCTTCCGCTCAAGTCGGCGCGGTCGCCAAGGCCCTGCTCAACGAGGCAAACGAGGCGTACCGCGCCGCCGAGGAGCAGCGCCAGGCCGCCGAACGCGCCGCGCGGGAACAGAGCGCGGGCAGTGGGGCCCAGGGTGCCTCGGGTTCCGGATCAGGTGGCGAAACGGGCTCCGGGTCCGGCACGAGCGGAGGTGGCGCGAATGAGTAAGCAGGTCGTATACGCCATCACCATCGTCTTGTGCATCCTACTGCAGGCGGGCATCTCCCCTGCCATCGCCATCATGGGCTGTTCGCCCAACTTCCTGCTTATTCCCGTCTTGCTGATCAGCATGCGCTCGGGAACGGGGATGGGGAGCATCGCCGGATTTCTGCTCGGGCTCCTGTACGATCTGATGGGCAGCGGGACGATCGGCTGCATGGCCCTCGTGTTCACGCTCATCGCCTTCATCGTGGGTGTCGCGGGCGAGAGCATGGACCTACTCACTCCCGTCGCGACGATCATCGTCGCCGCGCTCTCATCGCTCATCCTCGAGGTCGGCTACGGCATCGCTGCGATTCTCACGTCCTCAGAAGGCGGCGGCGTGATGTCGACGATGCTCAGCTACTCGCTTCCCTCAGCTTTGTACACGGCCGTTTTCGCCGTGATCGCGCTCGTCACCATCAGCCTGGTGATTGCCGATGACAACGCGGGAATGCCCACTCATCTGAGAGAGCGTCGCGATGGCGGCATGCGCGGCGGTCCACGCATGAAGTCGCGACTCAAGTAGGGAGATGAGTGCATGACGGCAGCAATCTTTGCGGCAATCAGCGTTCTTCTCATAGTCGTGGCCATCGCCATCATCGTCGTCGTCGTGCGATCGGGCCGCCGCCGGCCCACGCGCATCCCAATCGACACGCGCAGCGCTTCCGAACTCGCCATGAGCACCGAGGCCCATGGCGGGCCCGGCGGCGATTCCCAGGGCCCGACGCGTCGTCGCTTCTTCGGCTTCGTCGCCGTCATCGGCGCGTGCATCGGCGCGCTCATCGTCAAGCTGTGGTCGATGCAGGTCATCTCCGGTGCCGAGTACACGGCCAAGGCAGAGGGCAACCGCATCAACGAGTACACGACCATCGCACCACGCGGACGCATCTTCGATCGCAACGGCGTGGAGCTCGTGGGAAACCGTTCGACCTTCGCCGTGCTCGCGAGTGCCGACGTCCAAAACGACCAGCTGGTGTTGAAACGCCTCTCCGATGTCCTGGGCATTCCGTACGAGACCATCTCGTCGCTTGCCGCCTCGCAGACGCAGGGGGCGCAGGCCGACCGCGTTATCGCCCTCGATGTCGATGACCGCGCAGTCGCATACATCTCGGAGCATCCCAACGCGTTTCCCGGCGTGCGGATCGAAAGCCGCACCGTGCGCACCTACCCCAATGACGACCTGGCGGCGCATGTGCTCGGCTATACGGGCACGATTTCGCAGGAAGAGCTCAAGCGGGAGGCAAACGGCATTACCTACGAGTCGGGCGATATCGTCGGCAAGGATGGCGTGGAGCAGGCCTTCGAATCGTACCTGCAAGGCGATCGCGGCATCAAACGCGTCGAGGTCAACGCGGCCGGCGAGGTCGTGAACGCCGTCGATTCCGTCGAGCCCGTCCAGGGAAACGACATCCGCATAACCATCGACGCCAACGTCCAGAAAGTCGCCGAGGAGGCATTGCGGCGCGCGTTCGCCGATGCGGCGATGTCGGGCCACGATGGTGCCCGTTCCGGCGCCATCGTCTGCATGAATTGCAATACCGGCGAGGTCATCGCCATGGCATCGGCCCCCTCGTACAATCCGAGCCAGTTCATCGGGGGCATCTCGTCCGACGTCTGGGAGGAAATGACGAGCGAGGATTCCGCCTATCCGCTCTCGAATCGCTGCATCGCCGGTCTGTATCCGGCTGCATCAACCTTCAAGGGCTTCACGGGTCTGGCGGGGTTGGAATACGGCTTCGTCACCGACAGCTCGACGTGGGAATGCGAGGGCACGTGGACGGGGTTCGGCGAGGAATGGCCGCAGAAGTGCTGGAAGACGGAGGGCCACGGATCGATTGGCTTCCATAACGGCATCGTCGAAAGCTGCGACGTCGTCTTCTACGAAATCGCCAAGAACTTCTACCAGTACAACGAAAGCGAGACGGCGCTCCAAGACTATCTCAAGAGCTGGGGCTTTGGTTCCAAGACGGGCATCGAGCTCTCCGGCGAGTCGGAGGGACGCGTGCCCACGCCCGAGTGGAAGAAGAAGTTCAATCGCGACGCACCCGAAAGCCAGGCGTGGTTGCCGGGTGACCTCTCGAACCTCATCATCGGCCAGGGCGACCTGCTCGTGACGCCGCTGCAGATATGCTGCGGATACGCGGGGCTCGCCACCGGCCGCGTCCCCAAGCCCGTGCTGCTGCATTCCGTCATTTCCACCGACGGCACCATGACGGCAGTGGACGGGGCTCGCTACCAGGGCAGCATAGTCCAGCCTGAATTCGACCAGAAGAACATCGACATCATGCGCAGCGGATTTCGCGGCGTCGTCGAGGATGGCTCGGTATCGGGCGTTTTCGAGGATATGGGCATCGCGACTTCGGGTAAGACGGGCACCGGCGAGGTCGCCGGCAAGGACGACTATGGTTGGTATGTCGGCTATGGTCCGACGGAAGCGCCCGAATACGTATGCGTCTGCTGCATCGAGGAAGGCGGATCCGGCGCCCTGTGCGCCGCCCCCGCCGTGCGCTCGGTGCTCGCCGCCGCCTTTGGCCTGTCCGCCGAGCACGTTTCCGGTTCCGCGACCGAGGAGCGCTGATACGGGCATGCCGCAGCTTTCGTTCGGGAAATCCCCCAAGGTCCACGCGCGTACCGCATCGGCCAGCTTGGCCGGTTCGGGCGAGAAGCGCTCGTTTTCGATTCCGGCCAACATCATCTTGCTCGTCCTGGTCGTGCTCATCCTGATCTGCGGCCTCGTCACGTTGTATGCGGTGACGAGGACCGAGACGGAGTATTCGATAACGCGCCAGATCGTCGGCGTCGCGATTGGCGTCGTCGTCATGGTGGGCGTTTGGCTTTTCGACTACCGTCGTCTGGCCAATCTCGTCATCCCCCTCATCGTCCTCGATGCCGTCCTCATCTTGCTGCCGATGGTTCCCGGCCTCGGATACGAGGTCAATGGCGCGACCTCGTGGATCAGGGTCGGCTCCCTATCCTTCCAGCCCTCCGAGCTCGCCAAACCGGTGACCATCTTGGCGATTGGCGCGGCGACGGCGCAGTACCAGGGGTCGATCACGAGGGGCATCGACTTCCTGAAGTTGCTCGGCATCCTGCTCATTCCCTTCGTCTTGCTCATGCGCGAGGACCTGGGCACGGCGCTCGTCATCCTCATCGTCGGGTTCTGCATCCTGCTCATCGGCGGCGTCGCGCGTCGCTGGCTCATCATCTCGGTCGTCACGGCAGTGGTCGGCGTAGCGGGCTTGCTCGGTCTCAATGGCGTCGTCAACGATTGGACCGGCGGAGACGTCCAGCTCATCAGGCAGTACCAGATGAGCCGCCTGCTCGTCTTCATCGATCCCGACAATCCCGAATATGCCGACGATGCCTACAACCTCAACCAGGCCAAGATCGCCGTCGGAAGCGGCGAGCTCGTCGGAAAGGGCTGGGGTAACGCGACGCAATCGTCGGGCGGCTTCCTGCCCGAGTCGGCGACGGACTTCATCTTCTGCGTCTTCGCCGAGCAATTTGGCTTCGTGGGGGCGTTCATATTGCTTGTCCTGTACCTTGCGCTGCTCATGACGGCGCTCGGCATAGGACTTTCGTCATCCGATTTGTTCGGCTCGCTCATCGCAGCTGGTATCATGGCGATGTGGCTGTTCCAGATTGTCGAAAACATCGGCATGGACTTGGGGCTCATGCCCATCACGGGCATTCCCTTGCCGTTCATGAGCTACGGCTCGTCGTTCATGTTCACGAACTTCATATGCGTCGGGCTGCTCTTGTCGGTCTGGTCGCGGCGCAACGATGCGATAGGGTAGAAAGAGGAAGGTCGGACACGCTATGCCGAGCATGCCAATTGACGTAAGCAAGCTGTTGAGCGCAATCACGAACATCGGGCAGCAGCGCGACATGCCCTCGCGCGTCGAGCTCGTCTTCGATCCGACGGCAAGCGACGCTCTCGTCGACAAGGTGATCGACGCCTTTGTGGACGTCTCGTCCAACGCCCACGTCACGGACACCGTCCTTTCCGAGAAGGTCCCCGCCTTGTCCAAGGATACCGACCTCGTCGTCATCGTCGGCGGCGATTCGCTGCTCCTGGGCGATGTCGCGCACGCCGCGGAGGAAATCGGCGTTCCCGCGGTCGTCGTCATCGAGCGTGGCAAGACCTATTTCGCCAATGACAGGGGGTCCGCGCAGGCCTACGCCGACATGACCCTCGCGGCCAATTCCGCCCCTACCTTGACCGGCACCGCCCAGGCGCCTGGCGTGGGTAGGGGCATCGACCTCGAAGACCTCGTCGATATCGAACTCGACGACGATGTCCCCCGTCCGCTCGAGCAGCTCGGAACGTGGGTCGTCCAGAACGTGCCCGACAAGCGCCTGTCGCTCGCCCGCGCGTTCCCGTTCATGCGCCATCCGCTTGCCGTCGAGCTCGCCAAGCAGACGACCATCCAAAACGGCGCCATCGGCCTCGTGTTTTTCGTGCCGGGAGCGGACATGCCGCTCATCGCCCTCAACCAGGCCAAGATGGTGCTTCAGATCGCGGCCGTTTACGGCAAGGAGATGAACAGGGACCGCATTGGCGAAATCCTGGCCGTGATGGCGGGCGGCTTTGGCTGCCGTGCGGTGGCACGCCAGCTCGTCGCCCGTGCCCCCGTGCTGGGCTGGGCCATCAAGCCGGCCGTTGCCGCATCGGGAACGATGGCGATGGCCATCGCCGCGATCGAGTACTACGAGGAGCACGGCAGGCTGCACGGTCTGTCAGAAGTCGCGGCCAAGGCCGCGGAGAAGGCGGCTCCCATCGTCGACAAGGGTGCCGATCTGGTCGGCACCGTCGTGAGTGACGCGACCGCGCGCGTCTAGACGTTGCGGTACGACGCTTCGCATCGTTCGCAGAGCTGATCTGATAGGGGAGATCGCGTGCAGGAATCCAATCTCTGGCAACGATATGCGCAGCTTCTCGATCGCGTCGAGAAGCCTTCGCGCTACCTCGGCCAGGAATGGGGCAGCGTCACGCCGGCCGAGAAACGCGAGGCCGACTACCATGCGGTGCTCGTGTATCCGGACACATACGAGATCGGCCAGGCGAACCAGGCCATCGCCATACTCTACGATTGTCTGAACACCGACGAGCGCGTCTACTGCGAGCGCGCCTATCTGCCTTGGATTGACATGATCGCCCTCATGCGCACCCATGACTTGCCGCTCGCATCGCTCGAGACGTATACGCCCGTGCGCGATTTCGACTTCGTGGGCATCACCTTGCCCCACGAGCTGTGTGCCACGAACGTCCTCGAGTTCCTCGACTTGAGCGGTATCCCCCTGCATGCCAGCGAGCGCACCGAGGACGACCCCCTCGTCTTTGGCGGCGGGCCGTGCGCATACAATCCCGAGCCCTTCGCCCCTTTCTTCGATGCCATCTTCGTGGGCGAGGGCGAGGAGGTCGACCTCGAGGCGGTGCTCAGGCATCGCGAGCTCAAAGGGCGGGGGGCGTCGCGCGCGCAGATCCTGCGCGAGCTTTCCCGCATCGAGGGCGTCTACGTCCCGGGACTCTACGATGTCGAGGAACATGCGATTCGCGATGATCATCTGGCAAGGGGGTCGCGTGGCTACACGACGGTGACTCCCCGCGATGCGGATGTCCCCGCACGTGTCGAAAAGCGCATCATCCGCGACTTCGATGCGCTCAACGCCCTGCCGCGCCAGATCGTGCCATATTGCGAACTCGTGCATGACCGCCTTGCCATCGAAATCCTGCGCGGCTGCAACCGTGGATGCCGGTTTTGCCAAGCGGGAATGATCTATCGTCCCGTTCGCGAGCGAAATGCCGACACGGTCATCGCGGCCGTGATGGACGGTCTCTCGAGTACCGGTTACGACGAAGTCTCTCTCACCTCGCTGTCGTCTACGGACCATTCGACCATCGAACGAATGCTCAGACGCTTGAACCACAGCTTTTCGCAGACGGGAAAGAGCGTGAGCCTGCCGAGTCAGCGCGTCGACGCGCTCGGCGTCGAGCTTGCGCGCCTTGCCGCGGGCGAGAAGAAGGGAAGCCTCACGCTCGCCCCCGAGGCCGGAACCCAGCGCATGCGCGACGTCATCAACAAGGGCGTAAGCGAAGAGGACCTGATGCGTGCCGTGACGAGCGCCGTCGAGGAGGGATGGCGCGGATTCAAGCTTTACTTCATGATTGGCCTACCAGGCGAGACCGACGAGGACGTGGCTGGCATCGGGGCGTTATGCAGACGCGTCTACGCCGCCGCCAAAAACGCCGTGCCCGAGGGCGAGCCGCGAAACATACGCCTCAACGTCTCGGTCGCGCTCTTCATTCCCAAGGCGATGACGCCGTTTCAGTGGGACCGCCAGATTTCGTTGTCCGAGATCGCGCATCGTATCGACGTGCTGCGCGCGAGCTTTCCCAAGAAGGGGATCACCTTGCACTGGCATGATTCGGACACGAGCTACGTCGAGGCCGTTCTCGCCCGTGGTGGCCGCGAGTGCGCGGAGCTCGTCGAGGAGGCGTGGCGTCGAGGCGCGCGCTTCGACGCATGGACTGAGCAGTTCACGTTTGCCGCCTGGGAGCAGGCCGGTGACGTATGCGGCGTTCCCATCATGCAACGCGCGAATTGCGAGTACGAGGAGGGCGCTCCTCTTCCTTGGAGCCATATCTCGGCGGGCGTGAGCGAGGAATTCCTGCGCGCGGAGCGAGCCCGTGCGCATGCGGAGTCGCTGACACCCGACTGCACCTTCGCGAATTGCGCGCAATGTGGAGTATGTCCGCTGTACGGTATGACGAACGTCATCGAGGGCACGCGCGTCTTGCGAGGTGAGCGCTCATGAGCGAGGGGTTCCGCCTTCGGGTCAAATATCGGATCACGGGCAGACTCGCCTACCTGTCCCATCTCGAGACCGTGCGGTCGATGGAGCGCGTCGTGCGCAGGGCCGCGTTACCCTTTGCGATAACCGAGGGCTTCAACCCGCACATGAAGATAGCCTTCGGACCTGCCCTGCCCGTGGGGGCGGGGTCGCGTTCGGAATACTTCGACGTGCGTTTGCGTAGCTACGTTGCATCCGATGAGGCGTTGGCGGCGTTGCAGGCAGCGGCTCCGGAGAATCTCATGCCCGTCGAGTGCGCGTACCGCGCCCACGGCGACGATGCGATTGACGTCATGTACCCGGTGAGCGTATGGCGCGCCGAACTCGTATGCGAGCGGGCGTCTGTTGATGACGTGGCGCGCGCATTCGGGCAGCTCGTGGATCGTGGCTTCATCGAAGTCACGAAGACCAAGGGACGCAAGACGACGGCCAAGCGCGTCGAGTTCGCGGGCAGACTCGTGGATGGCCCGCATGTGGTTGACAACGGCGATGCCGTAACGGTCGGATTCTCCACCTTCCAGGGTAACGAGGGGGCGCTACGCCCTGACAAGTTCATCGCCGCCGCTTGCGAGCTGATGGATGATCAGGTTACCGTCAGGAGCCTCACCCGGATGGAGCTGCGGGAAGCGTAGTTTCCCCTGTTTTCATCGTCGCGAGTGGGGCATGATAGCCAACGGGTGCTATGGAGATGTACAGAGCGCTCTGAAATAAAATGAAAGGGAGCACGGGATCCGGGGCATCTCGAGCAGACTCACTGTGAGCGCGATGCGGTTTTGCGAGGACTGTTTGAGCGCGCGTTCTATGCGCGCGAGTTCCGCAGCGGCATCGCGCGAACTGTGAGTCGGGTGCGAGAGCAAGCCCCCGGTCCCGTGTGCCCGAAATTTTTCCTTGCCTCGATTCCATCCTCCTAGTAGACTATTAGCGTTTGCCCCCTCGTGACGGTTCTTTTCCCTTTCCCGCACGAAACGGGCATGTCAGAGAGTAATGAAAGGTACGCACATGTACGCGATTGTCAAAACAGGTGGCAAGCAGTACACCGTAAAGCCGGGCGACGTGCTCGACGTTGAGAAGATCGAAGGCGAGGCCGGCGACAAGGTCTCCCTCGACGTGCTCTTCCTCAACGACGGCTCCAATGTCGTCACGGATGCGGGCGCTCTTGCCAAGACCAAGGTCACGGCTGAGATTATCGATCAGCACAAGGGTGACAAGCAGATCGTCTTCAAGCTCAAGAAGCGCAAGGGCTACAAGCGCACGCGCGGCCATCGCCAGCAGCTTACCCGCCTTTGCATCGTCGACGTGAATGGTGCCAAGGCAAGCGCCCCGGCACCCAAGAAGGCCGTCGCCGAGAAGCCGGCCAAGGCCGAGAAGCCCGCAAAGGCCGCCAAGCCTGCCGCCGAGAAGCCGGCCAAGGCTGAGGCCAAGAAGGCCGCTCAGCCTGCGGCAGATGTCGACTTCAACAAGATGACCGTTGCCGAGCTCAAGGATTACGCCAAGGAGCATGACATCAAGCTCCCGAGCGGTGCCCGCAAGGCCGACATCATCGAGACCATCACCAGCGCAGAGTAGCGAAGGGGGCTGAAGTAGCATGGCACACAAGAAGGGCCTCGGATCCAGCCGCAATGGCCGTGATTCCCACGCGCAGCGTCTAGGCTGCAAGCGTTTTGCCGGCCAGGTCGTGAACGCGGGCGAGATCCTCGTTCGCCAGCGCGGCACGCACTTCCATCCGGGCGAGAACGTTGGTCGCGGCAAGGATGACACCCTGTTCGCGATGGTTCCCGGCACGGTGAAGTACACCAAGGGCCTCAAGCGCAAGGTTCACGTGATTCCCCAGGCGTAGCGCCCTCCCAATCACGCAACAAAAGCCCCGTTGCCATATGGCGGCGGGGCTTTTGTGTAGCTGCTCTGAATTATGGCTAGGAGCAGGGGGCTTTGATAGAATCTATACTTCAAGACTCACCTCTGAAAGGCAGATTTCCATATGTGCGGAATCGTTGGCTATACCGGCACTGCTCCCGTACGTGACATATTGCTCGAAGGGCTGCGCAAGCTCGAGTACCGCGGTTATGACTCGGCCGGCATTGCCGTCGAGACGAACGACAAGATCAGCATCGTGCGCCGCGTGGGCAAGGTCGAGGAGCTCTCAAACGCGGTCGAGGACTGGGATGTCACGTCGACCTGCGGCATCGGTCACACGCGCTGGGCGACGCACGGGCGTCCCACCGAGCAAAACGCCCACCCCCATTCCGACTGCTCGGGTAAGGTGGCCGTCGTCCATAACGGCATCATCGAGAACTTCGTGCAGCTACGAGGCCTGCTCGAATCGGAAGGGCACGTGTTCAGGAGCGAGACGGACACCGAAATCGTCGCGCACCTCATCGAGAAGTACTACAAGGGCGACCTGATCGAAGCCCTCGCGCGCACGACCGATGACCTGCAAGGTGCGTACGGCCTTGCCGTCATGCACGTCGACCACCCGGGCGAGATAGCGGTGACGCGCAAGGACAGCCCGATCGTCGTCGGGCTTTCCGAAGGGGATGAGCCGGCCGCCCTCGTGGCGAGCGACATCGTCGCTATAATGGATTTCACGCGCGACGTCGTCTTCCTCGAAGACGGTCAGTTCGCGTTGCTCAGGCCCACGAGCATCGAGTACTTTAGCGCGCCCGGTCATGCGGTCGAGCTCGAGACCACGCATATCGATTGGGATGCCGAAAACGCCGAGCGCGGCGGCTTCCCCGATTTCATGCTCAAGGAAATCTTCGAACAGCCGCGTGCCGTGCGCGACACTATCAGCGGTGCCGTCAAGAACGGCTACGTGCTCTTCGACAGCCTCGCGCTCGACGACGATGACATCGACGCCATCGACAACGTCTACATCATCGGCTGCGGAACGAGTTACCATGCCGGCCTCGTCGCCCGCGACCTCATCGAGCGCTGGGCGCGTATCCCGACGACGGTCGAGGTGGCGAGCGAGTTTCGCTATCGCAACCCCATCGTTTCGTCATCGACGCTCGTGATCGCCATCTCGCAATCCGGCGAGACGGCCGACACGCTGGCAGCCGTGCGCATCGCCCGCTCCAAGGGTGCGCGTGTCTTCGCCATCACCAACTGCGTCGGTAGCCGCATCACACGCGAGTCCGACGGGACGCTCTACGTCAAGGCGAACATGGAGATATCGGTTGCGGCGACCAAGTCCTTTCTTGCGCAGATTTCCTGCCTTGCGCTCATCGCGATGTTCCTGGGCCAGAAGAAGGGGCGCCTGACCACGCGACAGGTCAAGTCACTGTACTACGAGCTGCGCGAGACGCCCTCGCAGATCGAGGATATCCTGCAGGATACGTCCGTGATCGAGGAGGCGGCCAAGGAGGTCGCCAAGGCCCATTCAGTCATGTACGTGGGACGTGGCATCGGCTCTCCCATCTGCAACGAGGGAGCACTCAAGCTCAAGGAGATCAGCTACCTGCATGCCGAGGCGTATCCGGCCGGCGAGCTCAAGCACGGTCCGATTGCGCTTCTGGACGAGAACGTTCCCGTCGTCGCCGTCGTGACCGAATCGCCCACGCGCATGCAGACGTTGAGCAACGTGCAGGAAATTCTCGCACGTGGGTCGCGTGTCGTCGCCGTGGCGACCGAAGGTGACCAGGAGGTCGCCGATATCGCCGACTACGTCTTCTACATTCCGCCTATCGCAGATTGGTGCACGGCCATCACGGCAAGCGTGCCGCTGCAGTTGTTCGCGCGCTACGTCGCCATCGAGCGCGGATGCGATGTCGACAAGCCGCGCAACCTCGCGAAGTCGGTGACCGTGGAATGACAGGCGCCGCAACTGAGTCGCCCATGACGGGGCTCGGGGTGGACATCGTCGAGATCGACCGCATGGACCGGATCCTCCAACGTTCCCCGCGCTTTGCGTATCGCGTCTTCAGCGATGACGAGCGCGCGTATTGCGAGGGGCATCACCGGCCCGCCGTGCGCTATGCCACGCACTTTGCCGCCAAGGAAGCCGTCCTCAAGGCACTTGGCACGGGTTTTGCCGATGGCATCGCCTTCACCGACGTCGAGGTCACGCACGATGAGAAGGGCAAGCCAATCGCGCTTTTGCATGGCCGGGCAAAACGGATAGCCGAATCGCTCGGCATCCTGGAGATTCCCCTGTCGCTTTCCCGCACCAACGAGACGGCTGTCGCAAACGCCATCGCGGTAACGGCGGCGACGCGCCCCGTCGTCGAAGAGAAGGTCACGCCTGCCCAGGAACTCGCGATGCGCTTCAGGGAGCTCCGCAGCATGCTGGATGACCTTGAACAGGACATCGAACAGGCTGACGAGGAGCCGGAGGACATCGATGCGTGAGCCCCTGGCACTCGTGCTCGGCGAAGATGACATCCGCGCGCTCGTTCCGCATCCCGCATGGGATACGAACAAGTACGCGCGGGGTACCGTGGGCGTCGTCGGCGGAAGCGCGGCGTATCCGGGAGCGCCCGTCCTCGCCGCCAGCGCAGCCGCGCGCTGCGGAGCCGGCTACGTCCGTCTCGTGACGACGAGCGGAGCTACGGCCTGCGCCCACGCGCACCTTCTCTCCATTCCCGTTTCGGCATGCGACCAGGGAATCTGGGGCACGCTGTGCGCGACGTCGGCAATCCAGGCGGCGCAGGGCCTCGCCAAAAGCGACGTGATCCTCGTCGGGCCGGGCATGGGCACTTCGGATGATTCGGAGCGTTTTCTCGAGGCGCTTTCGCAAGACCGCCCCATGGTCTTCGACGCCGACGCCCTCACCCTCATTGCCCGCAATCACGGTTTGCTCGACATGCCGGCGCGGCACCCGCGCATTCTCACGCCACACGAGGGGGAGGCCGCGCGCTTGCTGGGTCGTAAAATCGCCAATCGCAACGAGGACGCGCTGCAGATCGCCCGTGACTACGAGGCGACCGTCGTCCTCAAGGGCCCCGAGACGCTCGTCGCGACGCCGCTTGGCGATTTGCGCGCCGTCGTCGAAGGCGGCCCCGAGCTTGCCAAGGCCGGGACGGGCGACGTGCTTGGCGGCATGGTCGCGTCCTTTCTCGCGCAGGGGCTCGACGCGCTTGACGCCGCGACGCTCGCGGTGTTCGTCCACGGCCATGCGGGTAGGGCCGCTGCATGCGAATTGAGCGTCCACGCGGTGATGCCTGAGGATATAATCTGTAAAATTGGTTCCGTTCTCCTGGATCTGGAAGCTGAGGACAACTCGTGAGCACGAACGAGGTCAACTATTTTGGGGCGCATCCCCGCGTGGGCGGTTCGCTTGGCGAAGATGCGATGAACGAGCATGAGCATATCGATCGCGACAAGCTCAAGCTCAAGGAATGCTATACCCGTGAGAACGTCCCGCGTGGGGCGTGGGTCGAGGTCGACCTGAACGCGATCGCGCACAACATCCGTGTCATTCGCAAGCGCGTCGGGCTCGACCGCCAGATCATGGCAATCGTCAAGGCGGACGGCTACGGGCACGGTTCCGTGCATGTAGCCCGCACGGCGCTTAAGGCAGGCGTCGACCAGCTCGCCGTCTCTTCGGTCGAGGAGGGCGTCGAGTTGCGCGAGCACGGCATCGAGGCTCCCATTCTCGTGCTCTCGCAGCCGCCCATGCGCGCCATTCCCTACGTTCTCGCGTACGATCTCATCCCCACGGTCATCACCGAGGAATTCGCTCTCGCCCTGGGCGAGGAAGCCGATCTCAACGGGATGGTCGCCAAGTATCACCTTGCAATCGATACGGGCATGAACCGCATCGGCATCTTCTATCTGGACGTGGTGGATTTTCTGCAGTCCATCAACTTCCATCGCGGCTTGGAACTCGCGGGCGTCTTCACCCACTTCGCGACGGCGGACGAGGAGAGCGATTGGGATTTTCGCATGCAATTGCAGCGCTTCAACGAGGCGCTCCAGCTCATGCGTAACGCTCGCATCGATTATGGTCTCGCGCACAGCGCCAACTCCGCGGCGACGCAGCGCTATCCGGAAAGCTACTTCGACATGGTGCGCGTGGGCATCACGATGTATGGTCTTGCCCCGAGCCCCATTCTGCGCGAAAGCGACGACCTGCGTCCGGCGATGTCGGTCAAGGCCCAGATCATCCAGGTGCGCGAGCCCCAGATGGGCGAGGGTGTCTCATACGGTTTCAACTACCGTGTGGCAAGGCCCGTCCAGATCGCCACGGTGCCCATTGGCTATGCCGACGGCGTGCGTCGCATCCTGTCGGGCCGCATGCGCGTGCTCTACAAGGGACGTCCGTGCAGGCAGGTCGGCAACATCTGCATGGACATGATGATGATCGAGATACCGCTCGACGCATCTGGCGAGAGGGCCGAGATTGGCGACGAGATCGTGATCCTGGGATCGCAAGGGGACTACGAGATCACCGCCGACATGATGGCCGACGAGATTGACACCATCAACTACGAACTCATCTGCATGTTCGGCGCGCGGCTTCCGCGCATCTACGTGTAGCGCATGACGAGAGGCGCGTGATGGCGATGGCGGAACCATTGACGGATATGGACGACCACATCCACAAGTCGCTGAGCGAGGCGTTGGCGGGTATCGACAATTGCCACAAGTGCGGGTTGGGTGACACGCGCACGAACGTCGTTCCCGGTGCGGGCAACCCGCGTGCCAAGGTCATGTTCATCGGCGAGGCGCCGGGCAAGAACGAGGACCTGCAAGGCGAGCCCTTCGTGGGCGCCGCGGGCAAGCTGCTCAACCAGATGCTCGAGCGCATAGGCCTCGCGCGCGAGGACATATACATCGCCAACATCCTCAAGTGCCGTCCCCCCGGCAATCGCGATCCCAAACCAGAGGAAATCGAGGTGTGCACGCCCTGGCTGCGCGAGCAGGTCAAGGCCGTGCATCCCACGGTGCTCGTGACCATGGGCAATTTCTCCACGAAGTTCATCCTGCAGACGAACACGGGCATTACGCGCCTGCGTGGAAAGATTCACGTCACGGGCCCGTTCAGGGTCATACCGACCTTCCATCCCGCGGCCGCGATATACGATCGCAGCAAGATCGGGGCAATCGAGCAGGACTTCGACCTGATCAAGCTCCTACTCGACACCGATGCGGCACGCGAGAAGGCGGGACGAGACGATGAGGAGGCGAATCACGATTGATTCACTGTCGATGTAATTCCGTCGAGGACACCATGAGGCTGGGCGAGAAGGTCGCCGGGCTCGTGCAGATGAACGACTGCATCGTGTTGAGTGGCGACCTGGGCGCAGGCAAGACGCAATTCGCAAAGGGTTTTGCCGCCGGCCTCGGCGTCGATGACGACATCACCAGCCCCACCTTCAACATCCTGTTCGAGTATGTCGGCGACGAGTTGCCGCTGCTGCACTTCGACCTCTATAGGCTTGACGAGGAAGACGAGCTGACTGACATCGACTTCTTCGGCTTGCTCGAGAGCGGGGGCGTATGTCTGATTGAATGGGGCGACAAGTTCGCCGCCGCCATGCCCGAAGACCGCGTTGACGTCAGGATTCTCGTTTCCGATGACGAGACGCGCACGGTCGATATCTCGGGCAACGGCGCGCGAGGCACGCAGCTGGAGGCGCAGCTCGCGAAGGTCCTCGATATCGCATCCTAGGAAAGTCACGGTACAATAGCCAGTCATGCAGCAAAACGATCCATATTCGGTACTCGGTGTCGCCCGGGGCGCCTCGAAGGAGGAGGTGACCAAGGCCTACCGCAAGCTTGCCAAGAAGTACCATCCGGACCTCAATCCCGGTGACGAGCAGGCTGCGAAGAAGATGGCCGAGGTGAATGCCGCTTACGATTCCATCATGAACGGCACGCCCTATGGCCCGCGTGCGAGCGCGGGCAATCCCTATGGCGGTCAGGGTGCGGCTGGCAATCCGTATGCCGGCTATGGCAGCGGACAGGGCGGCCAGGGTGGCCAGCAGCAAGGTGGATGGTACTACGGTCCGTTCGCCGGGGGTGGCCAGCAGCAAGGCGGCGGGCAATACTACGATCCGTTCGAGGAGATGTTTCGCCAGTGGCAGCAGGCGACCGATTCCGACGCCTACCGCGAAGCGCGCGAGGAACAGCAGCGCCAACAGCGCGAGCAGGCGCGCAATACGGCGAATGGTTGCTTCAGGTGGGTCATGCTCATACTCATCATCAACCTCGCCCTCAACATCTTCATGGGCGGATGCTCGGCATGGCGTAACTCGCTGCTCTTCCCCAATGCAAGCACGACGTCAAAGGAGGCGGCGCCGCCCCTCAATGCCAACGGCGGTTCCGGGGATACGGGCTCGTCATCGTCGAGCAGCTCGGCGGCCACCACACAGAGACCTTTCTCGTTTGACGTGATAGATCGCGCAAGCACCGTCATCTACACGGTCGACTTGCCGCACGAATGATGCCGCATGTGAGATGCGCATGTTCTCGCGGTTCAGGAAAAACGAGGATGCTCGGCAGGAGATGAAGCTGCGCTCTGCCGCGACCGCGCTCGCCGCGGTGGCGGTCATCATCCTGGGCGCGGGGTTCTTCATGCTGGTCGCGTTGGCGAGCGGGTATATCAAGACGACCGGCACGTACACGACGACGAAGCTCGTTGCGGGAAGCTACTCGAGCACCGTCGAATGCTCGGGCAGCGTCGAGCCGATCCGCGTGACGGACGTGAACACGAAGGCCGCCGGGACGGTCACGGCCGTTTACGTGCAAGATGGCCAATACGTGAAGCAGGGCACGGTACTGTTCGAGATTCAGGATGCTGGCGCGGACGCGCAGGCGATAACGGCCAGCGTTTCGGGTACGGTGATGAACATGGTGGTTGCGATGGGCATGACGAGCGATCAGCTCGCGCAGGCGGGCATGGCGATGCAGATCGCGGACATGAACGTGCTCGTTGGCGTCGTGCAGGTGCCGGAGTACGTCTCGGTGCTTCTCGAGGATGGCCAGTACGCGAATGTCACTTCCACCGTGACCCCCGGAGTTCACTACAAGGGGATGCTCACGGGTCTTTCGAAGGACTCCGGGTCGTCGTCTTTGACCAGCAGCGGGCAGGCGCTTTACGATGCGTCGATCATGTTCGACGATCCGGGAAGCCTCAAGGTGGGCGACCCCATCGACGCCCAGATGCGCATCGATGATTTCGGACAGGTGTTCTACGTGCCCGCGAATGCCGTGCGCGAGATAGACGGTACGGCGTACGTCGATATAGTACGCTCGAACGGCACGATCGAGCAGCATCAGGTCGAGCTGCTGGGCACGGGCGATGACGGCCGCAAGATCATCAAGGGCGACGTGCTGACGAGCGAAACGACCATCCGGGCCGATTTGGGCGAGTAGGAGAGGGGCATGAGGGCATTGGCGCTCGATACCGCGAGCACGCAGACGGTGCTCGCGCTGGCGGATCTCGACGAGGTTTCGGGAGAGGCCACCCTGCTCGCATCATGCCAGGTCGATGCGCCGCGGCAGGCCAACCAGGTCCTGCTCGCACGGGCCGCCCTCCTGCTCGAGGAAGCCGGGCTCGTGACGGGTGATGTCGATGCCGTCGCCGTGGGCCGCGGCCCTGGGTCGTTCACCGGCGTGCGCATCGGCGTGGCGACTGCCAAGGGAATCGCCTGCGGCCTGGGGGTTGCGCTGTACGGAGTCTCCACGCTCGATTCGGTCGCATGGCGTGCCTGGCGTGCCGGCGTGCGTGGCAGGCTGGGCGTCGTGGCCGACGCCATGCGCAAGGAAGTGTATCCCGTGCGCTACGAGCTTGATGACGCGGGCGTTACGCGATTGGAGCCCGACACGGTGGCCAAGCCGGCGCAAGTCGCGCAGGCGTGGGCTGGTGAGGAAGACGACATCACGCTCACGGGCGATGGGCTGCTGAAGTACGCCGAATTCTTCGAGGGGGCACCGTTCGCGCTTGCGCCCGAGGAACTCTGGCTGCCCGATGGCCAGGCTCTCGTCAGCGCGTTTGCGCGGGCATTCGCGACGGGGAAGGCCGGGTCGGGAGATGCCGCGGCCCTCGTCCCCGTCTACACGCGCCTGTCGGACGCCGAGGAGAACGAGCAGGCGCGTCTGGCCAAGATGACCGACCCACGCGATGCGCAGAAGCGCGAGCGTCTGCAGCGCGAGATCGAGCGCACCGATCGTGCGATGCGCGTCTCCCGGCCCAAATCCGAGGGCGCGACCGAAGGTGCCGCAACGTACGAGCCTCCCTTCATCCTCGCAATCGAGAGCTCATGCGACGAGACGGCCGCCGCCGTCATCGATGGCGGGCGTGATGTGCTCGCGGATTGCATCGCGAGTCAAATCGACTTTCACAAGCGCTTTGGGGGCGTCGTCCCCGAAATCGCCTCGCGCAAGCACACCGAGGCCATCGTGCCGACGGTCATGTACACGATGGAGCAGGCTGGTTTGGGCTTCGATGACCTTTCCGCCGTGGCATGCACCATCGGGCCGGGTCTGGTGGGTGCGCTCGTCGTTGGCGTGGCCTTTGCCAAGGGGCTGTGCTTCGCGACGGGGTTACCCTTCATCGGCGTGAACCATCTCGAGGGACATCTCTACGCGAATCGCTACGTCGATCCAACGCTCGAGCCACCATTTGTCGCGTTGCTCGTGAGCGGCGGGCATACCATGCTCGTGCACGTGAGGGGCTGGGGCGACTACGAGGTGCTGGGCAGCACGCTCGACGATGCCGTGGGCGAGGCGTTCGACAAGGTCGCCAAGGCCCTCGAACTGGGGTATCCCGGTGGCCCCGTTCTGAGCAGGTACGCGAAGGACGGAGACGCGAAGGCCATCGCGTTTCCGCGCGCGATGATGCATAGCGGGGACCTGCGGTTCTCGCTTTCGGGTCTCAAGACAGCCGTCATCACGTACATCAACGAGCAGAACAAGGCGGGCATGTCCATCGACATCCCCGATCTCGCGGCGAGCTTCACCGTGGCTGTCGTGGACGTCCTCGTGGCCAAATCGCTCGATGCATGCAAGCAGACGGGCTCGCGCGTCCTGTGCATTGGCGGAGGCGTCGCGGCCAATCCCGACTTGCGCGAGGCGCTTGCGGCAAGCCTCGGCAAACGCGGAATCCGCGTCATCATGCCCGAGCTCTCGGACTGTGCGGACAACGCCTCCATGATCGCCTCGGTTGGCCTCGACCTCTTCGAGGCGGGTGAGCGCACCGGGCTCGATGCCGACCCCCAAGCCCACATGCCCCTGCGCACGAGGGAATAATGGACGAGATGATGTGCCAAAGGGTCTGACCCCCCCTGGCACAGTACTGACCAGACAAAAGCGCCCCGGTGACAATCGTCTGGTCAGGTCCGGCCCTCCGCTTCATGCCTATAAGGTTCCTACAAGGAAATCTAAGTGCAGCATTGATAGATAATTTCTTACGGAATGTTAACAAGCATGGCCTCGGGAGATGCTGCGGTCTATTATCAGAGAGTCAATTTTTCGCAGCTCTCAACGAGGAGGCACCAAAGATGAATTTGAAGCCGCTGGGCGATCGAGTCATCATCAAGCAGGATGAGGCGGAAGAGACCACCGCATCCGGTCTGATTCTCACGAGCAATTCCAAGGAAAAGCCGCAACGCGGCAAGGTCATCGCCGTTGGCGAGGGCAAGTACGATCATGGCAAGCTCATCCCGGTTTCCGTCAAGCCGGGCGATACCGTTATCTACGGCAAGTACGGCGGACAGGACGTCACCGTCGATGGCGAGGAATACGTCATCCTGCGTGCCGATGACCTGTACGCAGTTGTCGACTAAACATCACTTGTGAAAGGAATGATCATCAATGGCTGCTAAGAACATTAGCTTTGGTTCCGATGCGCGCAGCGCCCTTGCCGCCGGCGCATCCAAACTCGCCGATGCCGTCAAGGTCACGCTTGGCCCCAAGGGCCGTTACGTCGCCTGCGAGCGCAGCTTCGGTGCACCGCTCATCACCAACGACGGCGTGACCGTCGCCAAGGAGATCGAGCTCGAGGACAAGGTCGAGAACATGGGCGCGCAGCTCATCCGCGAGGCCGCCGTCAAGACCAACGACGTTGCCGGTGACGGCACCACCACCGCCACGCTTCTCGCCGATGTCATGATTCGCGACGGTCTCAAGAACGTGACCGCCGGCGCCAATCCCATCGCCATCCGCACGGGCATGAATAAGGCCGTCGACGCATTGGTCGAGAAGGTCAAGAAGGACGCCAAGGAGGTCAAGACCTTCGACGAGATCAAGAACGTCGGCGCCATCTCCGCGGGCGATCCGCAGATTGGCGAGAAGATCGCCGACGCCATGGAGAAGGTCGGCAAGGACGGCGTCATCACCGTCGAGGATTCCAACACCTTCGGCATCGACATCGACGTCGTGGAGGGCATGGAGTTCGACAAGGGCTACCTGAGCCCCTACATGGTCAACAACACCGAGACCATGAAGGCCGAGCTTTCCAACCCCTACATCCTCATCACCGACCAGAAGATCTCCACCATCCAGGACATCCTGCCGCTGCTCGAGGGCATCATGCAGTCCGGCAAGCCGCTCCTCATCATTGCCGAGGACGTGGAGAGCGAGGCGCTGGCCACGCTCGTCCTCAACAAGATTCGCGGCACGCTCAACGTCGTCGCCGTCAAGGCTCCCGGCTTCGGTGATCGCCGCAAGCGCATGCTCGAGGACATCGCCATCGTCACCGGCGGCCAGCCCATCATGGAGGAGCTCGGCGTCGCGCTTTCCGACGTCACGCTCGACATGCTCGGTACCGCCAAGAGCGTCAAGGTGACCAAGGACGCCACGACCATCGTCGATGGTGCGGGCAAGAAGGCCGATATCGAGGAGCGCATCAACACCATCAACGCGCAGATCGAGGAGACCAGCTCCGATTTCGATCGCGAGAAGCTCCAGGAGCGCAAGGCCAAGCTTTCCGGCGGTGTTGCCGTCATCAAGGTCGGCGCCGCGACTGAGGCCGAGCTCAAGGAGACCAAGTCTCGTATCGACGATGCGCTGCAGGCCACGCATGCGGCTGTCGAGGAGGGCATCGTCGCCGGCGGCGGCGCCGCGCTCATCGATGCCATGACCGTTCTCGACGATCTCAAGGCCGAGGACGTCGACGAGCAGGTCGGCATCAACATCGTGAGCAAGGCTTGTGAGGCCCCGATGCGCGCCATTGCCGAGAACTCCGGCTTCGAGGGCTCTGTCGTCATCGACAAGATCAAGAACTCCAAGACCGGCTATGGCCTGAACGCCGCGACTGGCGAGTACGGCAAGATGATCGACATGGGTGTCATCGACCCGGTCAAGGTCGTCCGCTCGGCGCTGCAGAACGCCACTTCCGTGGCGACCATGCTGCTCATCACGGCTGCCACCGTGTCCGATGTCCCCAAGGAAGGTCCGGACATGGCCGAGATGGCCGCTGCCATGCAGGGTGCCGGCGGTATGATGTAAGTCTCGCGATATATCGCAACGACTCGGAGGAAGGGTTCGCGTTATGCGGGCCCTTCTTTTATTGTTCCTTTGGCTTCACGGTGACCGTGAGGATGGAGATCACGACGAGCAGCGCGCCGATTGCCTGGAAGCCATCGATGGTCTCGCCGAGGATGAGCCAGGCGAGTAACAGTGACGAGGGTGTCTCGATGATGCTGATGATGGAGGCCTTGGTTGCGCCAATGCGCCCGATGGCGAAGATGTAGAGCACGATGGGCAAGATGGTGGCGAGTATGGACAGGCCGCTTCCGAGTGCGATTTCTCTCGGGCCGATGAGGGTCAGCCCACCGAGCTCGCCGGCGAAGAAGACGAGTGACCCCGCAAGGCACACGAGCGAAATCGTGAAGGTCGCCGTGAACGAGCTCTCGACCCGTGCCGTCTTCTGTATGAGTACGGAGTAGATCGCGAACGAGATGCAGGCTCCGATGGCGAGGGCGACGCCGAGGAGGTCGATCGTGCCCTGCCCGGGAGAGAGCACTCCCGAAATGAGGACGATGCCGCACAGCGAGAGTGCGAGCGCGATGACGATGCGTGCCGTGAGCCTCTCGTGAAAGACGAAGACGTTCATGACGGCGACGATGGCGGGAAACGTGTAGAAGAGGACGGTCGTCAAGCCGGCGCTGATGCGTTCGACTGCGAGGAAGTACAGCCAGGCGGAGAGGAAGAAGAAAATCGACTGCACGTACACGGCGGGCTGGCGGCTGATGAACTTGCGCTCGTGGAAAAGGAGTATGTAGAGCCCGAGAAAGATCACGGTGCAGATGAAGCGCAGCACCATGACGAGTTGCGCATCCAGGCCGGCTTCGTAGAGCAACTTGGCGAAGATGCCCATGGTTGCGTAGAGCACTGCCTGTATGATGCCGGCAATGTATCCGGCTGCCTGCGATTGAGCCTTGTCCACGGATGCCTCAGTGAGTCGTGCGCATTACGGTCGCGCTCATGCGGGCGACGAGGTTGCCGGGTTCGTCGAAGAGGTCAATCGTGAAGAAGGCGAGATTGCGACCGAGCTTGTCGGGATGGGCGACGGCCTTGAGCTTGTTGCCCTTGACGCGACGCATGTGGGCGATGCTGGAATTGGTCGAGGCCGACGGAGGCTGGTTGACGTTGCTCGCGACGGCGAGCGCATAATCCGCAAGCGAGAAGAAAACTCCGCCCATCACGAAGCCCTGGGCATTGTGATGGCGGTCGTCGATTTCCATGCTCACGGTCGCGATGCCGGTCTCGAAGTCGTAGTCGTCGATGGTCGCTCCCAGGCACTTGCGTGCGAACTCGTCGTCGGCGAAGTACGCGCGAATGCCCTCGATGCTGTCGAAATCCACGGTCGCTCCTCTTTTCTCGCGGACAGTACCACCAGTGTAGACCAACAGATAACGACTTGGTACATGTGTTCGGGATTGACGCGTCCGAGATGCCCGAAAACGCATTATTCGCTAGAATAGGGGCGCATGGTCGTAGTTAAGGAGCCGCGCAACAAAAATGTTTACCGTGATCAGCATTCTGCTCGTCATCTTTTTCCTCTTGATGAACGCCTTCTTCGTCATTGCAGAATTCGCCCTGGTACGTGTCCGCAAGTCGCAGATCGAGCTCGCCGTCGAAGAGAAGAAGCCCGGCGCGCGAGCTGCCAAGAAAATCGCCGAAAACATAAACGCGTATCTCTCGGCCTGCCAGCTTGGCATCACGCTTGCGTCGCTTGCCATAGGCTGGCTGGGAGAGCCTGCCGTGTCCGCGGTTCTTGAGATGCCGCTTCTCGCAGCGGGGCTGCCCGAGAGCACCATCTATCCCATTTGCGTCGGCGTCGGCTTCTTCATCGTGACGACGCTGCACGTCGTGGTGGGTGAGCTCATTCCCAAGTCCTTCGCGATCTTCTCGACCGAGAAGTACGCGTTGGCGACCGCGGGTCCCCTCGCGCTCTTCTACAAGATCACCTATCCGTTCATGTGGCTGTTCAACGGAATAACCAACCTCGTCGTTCGTGCGACCGGTCATGATCCGGCAAAGGAGCACGAGGTCTACACCGACGAGGAGATCAAGCTACTCATCGACGAGTCGACGGAAAGCGGTCTCATCGACCCTGAGCAAAACGAGTACGTCGACAATATCTTCGACTTGGGAGACAAGGACGCCGAGGCCATCATGACCCCGCGCATGGACATGATTTGCCTCGACACCGAAGACACGCTCGAGGAGAATCTCGAACTCATCCACGAGCACAAGTACACGCGCTATCCCGTGTGCAGCGGATCCAAGGATAACGTCATCGGGTTCGTGCACGTGAAGGACCTCTTCGACCAGGAGCGGGGCCTGCCCCTCGAGGACTGGAACATCCGCGAGCTTCCCGCGGTGCCCGAGACGCTGCCCATCGCACGCCTGCTCGACACGCTGAGGGAAAACCGTACGGGCATCTGCCAGGTAATCGACGAGCACGGTGGCACGGCCGGAATCGTGACCATGTCAGATGTGTTCGAGCAGATCGTGGGCCGTGTCGATGACGAGTACTATCACGACGACGAGGAAGAGGAGGTCGTCGAGCTTTCCGACGGCAACTTCGAGATTGACGGCGCGCTTGCCATCGATGACCTCGAGGAGATCATCGGGTTCAGGCCCGAGCAAGCCGACGAGGTCGAGACCGTGGGCGGCCTGTTCATGGCGCTTACCGATGGCATTCCCGACGAGGGCGATGTCGCGGAGATGGACCACTACGACAAGCATGTCAAGTTCACCGTGCTGAGCATGGATCGCCATCGCATCGACAAGATCAGGTGCGTCGTCACCGTGGCCGAGTCCGAGGACGAAGAGGACTAGGCGGGAACGCGGCGAAAAAGTTCTTGCATTTTCATGTGTCCGCGCGTAATATAGTCAAACGCGCTTGAAGCGCACTGCTCAACATATTGCGGGGTGGAGCAGTCTGGTAGCTCGCCGGGCTCATAACCCGGAGGTCGTCAGTTCAAATCTGGCCCCCGCGACCAAGAAACCGTAGGTCAGAGGCTATTTTCTCTGACCTGCTTTTTTCTTCTTTCCTAAGAAAGCTCATAAAATGGGACAAAAACGGGGCAACTGAATTGTTCCTGAAGGGATCAGTCCCGAAAGTCCTATCTTTCGAATCCGTGCTCTCCGTCCGTTCCGCGCTCAGAATCAACGGAGGGGCGAATGAAAGGTCAGCTCGCCGATTAGATGCTCTCCCCAGGAGTATTCGGAGAGGAATTCTCCCTCGAATTGGCTTCTGAAGCCCATCGTCTCGTCTTTCCACTCGTAGAAATCGCAATCGAACAGGTCCGTGTTGGCCATCTGCCCACGGGCGGTCGAGATCAGCAGATCGTCGAGGCCGTATTTCTCGAGTGAGTTCCTCAGGCGTCTGAGGGCGTTGTAGTAGACACCCATGGATTCGTTGTCGCAGGGACGGTCTTCCCAAATCGTGCTGTAGATCTCCTCGTTGCCGATCTCCTTGCCGCATCTCGTGACGACCAGGGCGAGAATCTCCTTCGCCTTTCCAGTGAGCGGAACGGGCTTGCCATCCTTCTTGACGACGAAGCGACCGAAGGTCTGTATGTAGATGCTCTTGCCTTGTCGGCCGGCTATCAGCCTGAGCCTTCCCATCATCTTTTCGAGCACCTCGGTCGTATAGGGTTTGACGACGTAGTAGTCGACGCCCACCCGGTTAGCCTCGAAGATGTAGCTCTCGTAGGCGGTTACGGGAACGATGAGAACGTCGCTGCGTATCTCCTTCAACCTATGGGCGAGTTCGAACCCGTCCATGTCGGGCATCTCCACGTCGAGAAAGGCCGCCTCGATTTCGTTGTCACGGGAAAAGGCGATGGCACTTTCGGCATCCGTGAAACGCCCTACGACGTCGAGGTCGGAGATGTTCTTTGCCAGGCGCACGAACTTGCGCACCATCAACGGCTCATCATCGACGATAATCGCCCTTATCATCCGGCACCCCCTTTGGGTATGCGTACCGTCATCGTCGTTCCGCGGTCAGGCACGCTTTCGGCATCCAGAGACGCCCCCATGATATGCTCGAGCCTGAAACGGATGTTTCGCAGTCCCGTAGAATCGGCTTCTCCGCGAGAGACGGACTCCTCGTACGCCGCCATGTCGAACCCGACACCTGTGTCCTCGACCTGCACGACCCATGCCTTGTCTTCTGACCAGGTCCGGAGCGTGACAGAGCCTCCCTGGGGACCCCGACGGTACACGCCGTGCCTGATGGCGTTTTCGACGAGGGGCTGGATACTGAGCGAAAGCACGTCAAACTGGGTCTCGTCGAGCTCGTATCGCATGTCGAGGCGATCGCCCAGACGCATCTTCTCTATGTTCGCGTAGGCCACGATGTTATCGAGTTCCTGCGAGAAGGGGATGAGGTGGTCACCATCCATGGCCTTGATGCATCCGCGCAGATGCATCGTGAAGTCCTCGAGGAGGACGGCTGCCCGACCTGGGTCATCGAGCATGATCTCCTGGATCGAGCCGAGCGCGTTGTAGATGAAATGGGGTCGCATCTGGCTGGTCGAATTGTATATGCGACTTAGCTCGAGCGCGGTTTTGAGCTCCTCGAGTTTCTTTTCCTGCTGCTGCTGCTCCGTAAGGTCGTAAATCACGCACAGGACGTGTACATCGCCCGTTGTCTTTTCACGGTAAAGGTAGAACACGGCACGGCAGGGAATCGCTTCCTGCTCTGCCGTCATGGCCGAGAAGAGCACCGATGTGCGACCGTCGCCCTTCTCGAAGCAGGCGAGCAAGTTGTTTCTACTGCTCGTGCTCAGGAACTTTTCCCGGTTTTCGCATATCAGGTTTTCGGCGACCCACATTCGAAAGGCGGTATAGCTGGGGATTTCGTCTGGCGAGGGGACGGCCCCGAGTCGTGAATCCGACCGTCCCCTCATGTCAGTTGATCGCTCGAGTACGCTATCGATTGAGAGGTTCGCTTCGATGCAGGCAGCTGCCGTTGCGAGGATGGCGGCCAGGTAGTTCGCGCTCTTCTGGCGTTCGAAAGATAACTCGTTTTCGCGAGCGACATTCTGTCGAAGGACTTCATCGACGTCGCGCACGCCCATGAGAACGTGGTCTTTCCCGTCGATATTGGCGAGAGTCGCGCGAAGTTGATGGTATACCTGGCGCCCGTTGCGAGAAGTCCTGTACACGAACGAGTGACGCTTCTTGTTGCGAACGCCGTCTTCGAGCACTTCCCGGGACAGCATGTGCATGACGCGGCTTCGATCATCGGGGACGACAGCTCGATCAATCTCGCGAACCAGGGCGACGAAAAAATCACCGCCGTTCTTCGTGAGCTTTAGACTATGGCCCGTCTCGCTTTCGCAATAGACGCTATATCCAGACGTTTCCAAGTCGAGGTCGCAGATGCTCTCGTAGTTCTCGAAGAGGGCGTTTACCAGCGCCTCGTAGGGAATCGTCCGGCCTTCTTCGGACTCTGTCATGTTCCGCTTCCTGGTTGGTGGATTGCGCGTTCCCAAAATTATAGGTCCCTTCGGGTTGCCGCGAAGAGCGCGCAGCTCGCGGTAAAGATGGTTGCCAGGACGAATGCGAGGCGTGCGAGCCCGTCGCCTGTCTTGGGAGGTGCAGGCGTTTCTGACGACGCGGAATCTGGCTTGGGTTTGTCCGGTACATGTTGGTCGGTCACGTCAGGATCGTCAGTTGGCGTCGTGCCTCCGTTGTCCTCTTCGTTCACGATTGTCTTGACGGCGATCTTTTCGCTGTCGAAGTCGCTGGGGTTTACGAGGATGGGCTCTTCGAGGGACATGTATCCATCGGGTGCTTGCGTCTCCTCTATTCGATATGTGCCCTTCAGCAGACCGCTCACTTCGGCTTTGCCTTCGGCATCTGTCGTGATAGTTCCGACGACTTGGCCGTTTGCGTCTCGAATCACGTTGAAGACTGCCCCTGCAAGCGCGTTTCCGTTCCGGTCCTCTTTGAGGATGCGGATGGTGAAAACGTATCCTTCGGCGGATCCGCCGGCGGCGAAGTAATACGTGTCCGCCGAAGTCGTGCGCGAGACTGCGTTCGTACCCCTGATGGCCGCGTCATTTCTAATGACCTCGCCGTCCGCAAGATCATATGATGCCTCTGCGGTATACCGAATAATGAATCCATCCGTGGCGGCGATGTCTCCCAGATTCAGGGTAAATGATCCGTCTTCGTTCCACACAACATTGTAGGCAGAGGTCACGTCAGACCGGTTTTCCAGTCGCCAGTCTCCGTGCACTATGGTCCAGGTGCCCTTCATGATGACCAGGGAATCCGGCAGTACGGTAAATCCGGCGCTGGCGATCTTGTCCGTAATGGTGGCGTTGTTGATCGCCTCTCCCTTCGTGTTGACGTAAAGCTGATAGCGAATGGCCCGATCGCCTATTTCGGCAACCTGCCAACCGCTTTTCGTCAGGTAGCTGCCGGTTGGGTCTTTGATGCCGATGAAATGGAGCGTGTTTCCGATAATCGTCGTTCCGCTCACGTCAATCTCAATCGGGATGTATTCCTCTTTGTCGACGTTATTTCGGGCAATCTGAACGTAGAAGTAGAAGCTCCCCGTGATGTCGGAGTTGTTCTCCACGAACTCCGTGTAGGTCAGCGTGAGCGTCTTCGTGCCGCCATCGATCGTGGCGTTTGCGACTACGTTCCCACCCGTATCTTTGATTTCGAAGCTCGACGTCTGATTGAATTTCAGCTTGTCGGGGAGCTTCATCGTCGTGATATCTCCGGCGTGGGTTGTTCCGTTCGGAAGGGCGAATTCCGCATACAGGCGAAAGACGTCCCATTGGCCGGTATTTCCTTGTGGTCCACTTCCGTCATGGGTCTGCGCTTCGATTTTGGTGATAACGCCATTCTGGACTGCCTGCGTCTTGCCTTGCGCATCGCTCGCGAGGGCGCTTCCGGCTCCTCCAAGACAAATGAGAACGAGAAGGATGCTGACTATGACCGAGGTCAAGCGGGGACGGCTCCTTCCCTTGTTGCGTCTGCGCATCTTTCCTCCGTAAGCCGCGGTCGATATAACGATGTTGCTGGCTATGCGAAGGCTGGCCGTCTCGGCAGTTTGCCATCTCTGTCAGCAACGCCCGCGTCCCGCTTGATGGCGGGACCAAGGCAGCGGCAGCGTAGCAAAGGAGGACTCACGGCCTACAAACGCACTCTGGACATACTGCTTCATTCTCGTCTCATGGCATGGGAAGTCGTTGACCCAAATTCAGCTCCGCGATTGCGAGATCGTAAAGGAAGGCGGGCCCTCGGGATGACCCGATGACCCGCCTGCTGGAGCTTGGACGCCGGCGATTGCCGGCTTGCGTCCTATTAGTCGCGGAGCTCCTCGGCTTCCTTCTCCTGCTCCTTGGCCTCGTCGACGGAGATGGTCTCGTCGGCGTCGCTCTCGAAGCTCTCGAACTCCACGCTCTTGCCCTTTTCTTCTGCCATGACAATCACCCTTCCAAATCATCGTACGTACGCTTGATGCTGATGGCGCTGGGTGCTTTGGCCGTCTGTAGGCCGGATTGAAGCCTCCTGCCAATGACTACCGCGGCGCTCATTTCCTCACACCGATAATATAATACCACTTACGGAATGTATGTGAGAAAAAGCATTGAAATTATTTGGAATTTTGACTGTCCCTATGCTATGGGGATGCGGATAACGGTCTTGAGCTTTTCGGGTGCACAACGGCGCGGGTCGGAGAGGTAGATCTCGTGGTGCAGGCGTGTGTCCGTCAAATCGATGGTTCGGCCCTGTTCCTCGGCAAAGCGGTGCATGGCCTCGATAGTCACCGGCTCGTCGTCGTAGGGGCCGATGTGCATGCACTGGACGCAAAGTCCCTCGTCTATCGTCAGAAATTCGGCAGGCGAATAATCCTCGCCCTTCTTCTCCGTCGCGATGTTCTTTGCCTGCTCGAAGACGTCCGGCGTCACGAATTCGGGAAGGCGGATGCAACTCGTCCATTCGAACTCGTCCTTGCGCGACAGATCGAACGCCCCGTCGGTGCCGGCCTGCTTCCAGAAGCCCTCGAGCGGCGGCACGACGTAGGGGAAGTAGCCGTCGATGTCCCATCCCGATTTGGGGGACATCTTGATGGTGAAGGAAATGCCGTAGAGCAGTTGCATGGCATGCTGGTATGCACCGCCCTCGACGTTGGGATTGCCCGTACCGCGCACGGCGACGTAGTTGGCAGGCGGTACGTCGATGATCGAAGGTGTCTTCTTGGGCTGGTAGAGCTCCTTGCATTCTTTCTTGTAGTCGAATGCCATGGATTCGCCTCTCTTAGATGACCGGGTCGAATGTGTGCTGCCTTGTCATGATAGCGCAAGCTCGCATCGTTGCTTGGATAGAGACGCCGAGCGACTGCCGTGCACGTTTCTTTCGATTATGCGAAGCGCATGGCGGCGCGTCACACGAGCGGCTCGACCATGATGATGTCGCCGGGGGAGGGCATCGTGGCTGATGCGCCAGCTGGTAGCATGTAGAGCGCATTTGCGCCGTATGTCTGGGGCGACCCGGGACGGCCGGGTAGCGGGGTTGCCACCAGGCACCCGTCGGCGTCGGGGGCAAGCTCGAGGAACTTGATCGAGAAGAACTCCTCACCCGGCCGTGTCGCCTCTGCCGGACGCTCTTCGCCTGACAGCGGACGGCCGTCCTCTTCCGCCCGCTTGTGCATCTTGCCCTTGGGAAACTCGGCGCTAAGTCGTGCGGGGACGAGCGTGGGATTTGGATCTAATCCCTGGAACTTCCGCATGATCGGTAGCAAGTAGAAATTCAGGGTGAAGGACGCCCCCGCGCTCGGCCCGGAAATACCCACGATGGGCGTATCGTCCACGATGGCATACGAGCTGTGATGTCCTGGTCCGTGGTTGGTCTGATGGCAGATGATGCGTCCCATCTCTTCGAGCACCTCCACGGACCAGTCATCTGAGCCTTTCGATGAGCCGGCGTTGAGCACGACGATGTCGGCAACGGCACACGCCCGCTCGACGGTGGTCTGGATTGCATCCCGGTCATCGGGAACGATATCAAAGGGCACGTAGACGCCGCCCCATTGCTCGACTTTACCCTTTACGACGATGCTGTTCGATTCGTAGACCCGTCCCGCGCCCGCGAATCTGTCCGGCGCGCGCTTCGAGAACGGGACGTTCGGAGAGACGAGCTCGTTGCCCGTCGGGATGAAGGCAACGCGCGGCCTTGCCATCACCTCGACCGAGGAATGTCCGGCGCTGGCGATGCGCGCGGCCACATCTGGGGTAATGATGCAAGGGGCGGCAACGGCGATATCGCTCGCCTTCATCTTCGACCCCGCTGCTCGCGTACCCGCGAACCTTTCGGAGGGCGCCGCGAGTATGGTGACGCGCTCCTCGTCATCGGAGACCTCGACGTGCTCGATCACGATTGCCGTGTCAAATCCCTCTGGCATGGCGACGCCTGTGTTCGCGAATTCCCAGTCGACGCCTCGAACCCACGAGCTGGTATCGGGAATGGCGCCCGGCTCGAGGTCGGCAAAGTCGTCCCATTTGACGGCTATCGAGTCGAGCGCGCACGTGAGTGCCGAGGGAACGTCGCTCTTGCAGGTGATGTCTCGTGACAGGACGCGGCCATATGCGTCCTCGAGGGCGACTCGTTCGGGCCGGATTTTGCCAAATGACGCGGAGAGCGCATCGGTCATTTCCGCAACCGCTTCCTGGCGGGATAGTTCGACATGCAGCGAGTGGTCTCTCATCATCTTCTCCAAAATCGACGTCATGTTCGCGGTGCAATCATGTTCCGCGGCTTGGCCCATGCCCCCGGCACCCATTGTATTGCGCCGGGGGCAGCATCGTAAATCGCGATTGCGCCCTATTTGGGAAGCGCGCCCGTGAGCAACTCGCTCATCTCGGCATCCGAGAGGTCGTAGTTGTACATCGTCTTGTAGTAGTCCCTCGTGACGTCCTCGATGCTGTCATCGAAGGCATTGGGATAGAGCAGCCTGGGAAGCCATTGCATGCCCATGAGCTGATTTACGGTCGGGGGATTGTTCATCCAGCACCAGGGATTGTTCGGCACTTCGTAGTAGTTGTCGTTCGCGATGGCGGAGATGCCCTGCCACGCCGGGTCATCACCTACGGTGTTGTAGATGCTTCCCTTCTGGAAGATGATCAGGCCGGGATTCCAGAGGGCAATTTGCTCGAGGCTGATCTCGTTTCCGTTGCCCTTGCCGGACACGTCGTTCACGACCACGACGTTGTTGGCGACCATGTCGATGACCTGCGCTTGGACGGATGTCTTCGCAATGGCGTTCAATCCGTTTTCGCCAAGCAGGTAGGCCATGTTGACGCGCTGGGATTCGGGAATCGTCTTCATCGTGTCCTCGACCTTGGAGTACACGCGATTGCAATACTCGGAGAGCTGATTGCCACGCTCCTCCATGCCGAGTAACTCGCCGAGGGTCTTGTACGCCGAGCCATAGTCCTCCAGATAGGCTTCGACGAACACGACCGGTATGCCAAGCTGCTCCTGCAGGGCATCGAGGCTCTCCTTCGTGTCCTTCTTCACCTCGCCTGTATCGATGATGACCTGCGGTTTGGCTGCAGCAACTGCCTCGCGGTTGAAGTCGTCCTTGGCTCCCAGAACCGCGCCGAAGACAGGATAGTCCTTGAACTTGTCGCCGAAGATCTTGAGCTGATCATCGTTGAGCGGCTGGGAGAGGCCGACCATCTTGTCCGGTGCCATCGTGAGCAATACCTGCTGGGCCGTATGCCCCGACGGACAGATTCTCTCCAGGTTCTTTGGCAGCTCAACTTGACGGCCAAGCGAGTCGGTGAATGTCCACGTTTCCTCAGACGAGCCGCCCGAGCCTCCGCTGCCCGAGCAGCCAACGAGGCCGATGGCTCCCAGGCTCAATGCGACGGTGCATGCGAGGGCGAGTACCACGCCTCCGATTCTTTTCAGCGCCTTTCCCTTACCGTGTCTCATGGTTCATCCTTTCCTGTTGTGTTTCCACTTCGCTTCGAGGCACGCAGACGCGCACCCTATCGCCATAGAGAGAGTTGACCTCGACATCGACGCTGTAAAGTCCGCTAATGAGCTCGGAAGTAATCACGTCGTGGGGAGGGCCGTACGCATCGATGCGGCCGTCCTTCAAGACGAGCGTCCTGTCGGAATACAGAAACGCGTGGTCGGGGTTATGCGTGGACTGTATGATGGAGAGCCCTTCTTGGGCGAGTTGGCGTACGCAGGAGAGCACGCGCACGGTGTTGCCGTAGTCTAGGGCGCTCGTGGGTTCGTCCATGACGATCGTACGGGCGTTTTGGGCAAGCGCTCTCGCTATGAGAACGAGTTGTTGCTCTCCGCCCGATATCTGCGTGTACATACGGTGGGCGAAATCGGCGATTCCTATGCGGTCGAGCGCATCGTAGGCCCGTTTCTGCTGCTCGGGGCCAGGATTGCTGAGCATCTTCAGGTCGCTACCCGTGGCCATGAGCACGACGTCGACCACCTCATAGTCGTAGACAGGCGCGTGCGTTTGCGGAATGTAGGATATTTCACGCGCCCGCTCCCGTATCGAGAGTGACTTGATGTCCTTGCCGTTGACCATGACGGTGCCGGAATAGTTCTGGTTGAGGCCCAGGATGCATCGAAAGAGCGTGGACTTTCCCACGCCGTTGGGTCCCAGCACGTTTACGAGCATGCCATCGGGAATCTCGAAGGAAAGACCGTGGAGAATCTGGTGGTTGCCGTAGGAGAAATCCAGGTTTTCGACCAAGATGCTCATAGCTTCTTCTTTCTCGTGATGAGATAGAGGAAGAAGGGGGCGCCGACGAAAGCCGTGAGGATTCCTATGGGGATTTCCGCCGTCGTGGCAAGTCGGGCGATGTCGTCTACGACGAGGAGGAATCCGGCACCCATGAGCATCGAGGCGGGGATGAGCTTGCGGTAATCCGCACCTATCAGCATGCGACACAAGTGCGGAATGACAAGACCGACCCAGCCGATCATGCCCGTCACGCACACGCAGGCGGCAGTGACGAACGTCGCCGCGATGATGACGATTATGCGGATGAGCCGGGCGTTGACTCCCATGGTAGACGCCTCGTCGTCACCCATGGTGAGGATGTTTATGCGCCAGCGCAGGGCAAAGAGCACGATACAACCCACGAGGAGTATGGGAAATATCATCGTGACCTGCGTCATCTTCGCACCAGTCAAGCTGCCCATGAGCCAGTACGTGATGTCAGCCAGCTCGTCGGTCGGGTCCGCGATGAGCTTCGCGTATGATACGCCCGCCTGGAACAGGGAACTCACCATCACGCCAGCGAGTACGACCACCATCATGTGGTTTCCCTTTGCCCGCGCGCTTATGAGAAGCACCAGGAGAACCGTGAGCAAGGCGAAGGCGAAGGCTGATACCGAAACCATGCCCGCGGTGAAGCCAGCGAGGATGGCGACGGCTGCGCCGAACGCGGCTCCCTGGCTCGCGCCCAGGATGTCGGGGGAGACGAGCGGGTTCTGGAACGTCCCCTGGTATGCCGCACCTGCCACGGATAGGCAGCATCCCACCATGAGGGCGAGAAGGATGCGGGGAAGGCGCACGTTGAAGAAGAGCGTCGCCTGTTGCTCCGTCCAGCTCGGCTCGACGGGAACCACACAGTTGACGAGCATGGCAATGGCCTCGAGAGGGTCAATGGGGTAACGACCCAGCATGAGGGATACGGCGACTGCCACGATGACGGCGACACCGAGACCGACGATGATGGTGTCGGCTCGTCTGCTCGATCGCGACTTGTCCACGGCAGGAACGCGTGCGCTCTCAGATGTGATGTCCCTCATTAACTATCCTTAGAAAACAATAATTACGATGAAGGATTATATATCATAAAGAATAAACTAATCGAAGAACTATTCTTTAGGTGACTCTATTCCGCCAGGTGACGTTTGACCAATTCCGCGTCTTGCCGGGTGGGCGCAATGCGTAGGACGCCGTTCCAAGTTTCGGCAAAAAGGGATTCGGCACGTTCGGCAAAGGTTTCGCGAACTACCGCGAGCGCGTCCTTCATACCCGCGCAAGGGCCATTGCGCAGCAACCTCATCGCCTCGACAAGACCCGATTCGTGATCGAGCTCGAGGCGCCCCAGCTCGTCGATGACCAGGAGCTTGCGTCTCCTGTCGTCTTCCGCTCGTTTCTCGATCGAGGAAAGGTGCTCGTTCACGCGTGCGATGGCGGCATCGTCTATGTGCCAACCCAAGCCGACCCTGCCGGCCTGGCTCAAGTCGGCATACGTGCCGTTTGCGCGCGCGATATCCGCACGCTGGGCAAAGGGGACCGTGACGTTGTCGGGCAGGAGAAGGTTGTTTATTCCGAGCTTTTCGTAGCCCTGGTCGTTGGCAGCGTCCGTGTTCGATTCGACCCAGATACCCGGGGCGATTACGCCATAGCACGTGACGCCAAGGCGGGTAAGGTCATCAGCGAGGCGCTCGAGCCATCGGCTCTTTCCGATTTGAACGTTGCCGGTAAGAATGAATAGCACTGAGGGCCTCTATTGTCGAAATATTATCCTTTATAGGATATTATAGTTTTAATAATATAGTCTAGGCAAGAAAGCCAGAAGACAATCACGTGCATGGAGGTGCCCGTTATGCCTTGGACTCTGTACGACGAATTGATCGCAGGAGTACCTGGAGATGTGCTCGTCACCGATTACTGCTTGGGGGCAAAATGGAGCTACGTGGAGGCGGAGAGCGGCTTGGGCGTTTCGTTCACGTGCGCGGGCGGCGCGAAAAAGCCGACCGACGATCGCGACTTTCGCGGTCTGCCGCTCAAGGAGCTTGCCGCCTTGTCGAAATCCTGGCATTTCGAGGAGGCGACGCTCGGAATCGCGGCGTTGAATGCGTGGTACGCACGAAGGACCCTGATTGACGAGTTCGAAGCCGTCTACGACGATCCTGTCGAGTTGCCGGACGGGTCGCTTCGCAAGCGTGACGCCTTCGAGATGATGCGCCCCCGTATCGAGATGCACGACAACGCGAAGGTTGTCGTGGTGGGTCATTTTCCCCATGTTGACAGGATAGCCGAGTACGCCAACCTGACGGTCCTCGAGCGAAGCTGCCGTGATGGACTCGATACGCCCGACCCGGCCTGCGAATATGTCATGCCAAAGGCGGATTTCGCCTTCATCACGGGTGTGACGTTGGAGAACAAGACGGCACCGCGCCTGCTCGAACTCGCAAGGAAGGCCTTCGTGACGATGGTCGGTCCTTCGGTCGTCATGGCGCAGCCGCTATTCGACGCAGGCGTGGATATGGCAGCCGGGAGTATCGTCATGGATCCCGATCTGGTCAGGCATGCCGTGAAATCGGGCGGTGGTATGCCGTTTGGAAGTGCCTTGCAAATGGTGGCGGTCACGAAGTAGGTGCGCGTTTCCTCGTCTACGATGATTTGCGGATGATTTGGCCCTTGACTTGGAGTTGACTCGAGGTGCTATAAGGTTTCCGCTTGACGGTGGAGCGCATGCTCTTCTCCCGATGAAAGGAAACGACAATGGAAAGCATCCTCGTGGCATATTTCAGCGCGACGGGCACGACCAAGCGGGCTGCTCTGGCGCTGGCTGATTACCTAGGCGCGGACACCTTCGAGATCGTTCCGGAGGTTCCCTACTCCTCGGCGGACTTGAACTGGAATGACCGGCAGAGCCGGTCAAGCAAGGAGATGGATGACGAGGACTCACGCCCCAGCATCATCGGGCAAGTCGATGACATGGGCGCATACGAAACCATTTACGTAGGGTTTCCCATCTGGTGGTACGTGGAGCCGCGCATCATTGACACGTTCCTGGAATCCTATGACATGACGGGCAAGACCGTCATTCCCTTCGCCACGTCTGGAGGTAGCGGCCTGGGAAAGACCGCCCAGCACATGCAGAGAGTCTGCCCGCAGGCGATCGTCGAGCAGGGCTTCATGCTCAACGATTATTCAGCAGACAAGCTCGCGTCGTTGCTTGGATAGAGACGCCAGACGACTGCCACGTACAAGGCGAGGGCGCGAGCGTTTCTCCGATCACACGAAAGATGAGGCTTCGGCAGCGCGATTTCCGCCGGCTTCCGATGTCTGCAGGCGCTTGCGTCCGGCGACGAGCGAAACGCATAGCAACGCCAGGGCGAAGAGCAGCAGCACGCCAACGTGACCGAGGACGAGCTCCAGGGTGGCGGAGTCCATGATGGCCGGGGCGTGTGCGGCGGCCGAACATGCCGACGAGTACCAGTATCCCGGCAGCAGATGCGCCAGCGTCACGATTTCGGGTGTCATGAGGTCAAGGGAGATCCACGCACCCCCGAAGAACGAGATTACCATGCCGACGATGTTGCCCGTCGCGTTGCAGACGATGCCGTTCGCGCCTACTTGTCCAAGCAGGAAGCCAAGCGCAAGGGGCACCGTGCAATAGGCGAGCATGCTCAGGGCACACAGCGCGAGGCCGCCGGGTTCAATCTGGCCAGCCGCGTCGGGAAACGCGACGAGGCCCAGGCAGAACGTCCATGCCCATGCAAGCAAGGTGACGGCCATGCAGGCCGCGCCCAATTGCAGGTTGTAGGAGGCGAAGCTCAGCGGGGACGAGAGGTTGCGACGGCGCACATCGACGCGACCGAGCGTGGTCACGAGAAGTCCCACGCACACGGTGATGCCGGCAAAGAGCGTGTAGGTACTCCACTGCAGGTAGAAGACGAAGCGGTCAGATTTCGAAATGGCGGTCGACTGTTCGATTACCGCAACCTGGGCTCGTTCGGACGAGTAGTTCGCAGCACGATCGATGATGTCTGCCATGGGCGTTTCGGGGCTGGCCATGGCAAGCGAGCGCACCATACCCAGAAACCCATTGACACTTTGGTCGACGAGCTCGCCTTCCATGGAATAGTAGCTGAACACCGTCTCCATGGAAGGTGCGTCCTCGTCGGCATGCGCTGCCTCGACGAAGTCCGTCTCGTATCCTTCGGGAATGATGAGTAGATAGTCGGTGGCACCCTTGGCCACGGCATCTTGGATGGCCAATGGCGTGTCTTCAACGACGACCTGCGTTCCGTGTTGCGCGAGCTGACTTGCGATGGCATCGGACAACTTGCTGCCATCGCGGTCAATGACGGAGAAATTGCAGCTGTATCGTTCCAAACCGTTCTCGTTCATGTCGAAATCGAACGATGCCGCCATGAAGATGCCCATGAAACTGAGCCCGACAATGTAGATGATGGGAAAGATGATGTTGCCGCGTATGATGCGCATGGCGCACTTAAAGACTTGCATAGCGCTGCCTCCTCAGAGATTGCGCCGACAGCGCGAACAAGACGAGTGCCATGACGAGCAGGACGACCAGATGACCTACCATGGGTGCGAGCGAGTCGTAGTACATGATGCTATAGAACGCCTGGGATATCTGGATGGCGGGGTTGACGTAGTCGAGTACGGGGAAGTTGGCCGAGACCATGTCGGCGAGCTCCATCGTGGGTTCGCCGTAGAGACCGGCGAAGAGCGATGCGAAGCAGACGATGCCGGTGAGGATGCCACTCTTGCCGCTTTCGGGAACCTTGGGGATGGCGGAGATAGCGCACCCCAACGCCGTGGCCGTGAGCGCCGCAATCGCCGTCGTGATCAGGCAGGCGCCATCGCGCCCCCCAAAGTCGATTCCAGCGACGTATCGCATGTAGAGATACGTGACGCACAGGCAGGCAAAGGTGATGGTCCAGCTCGCGGCCACGGTTGCGGCCACGGTGCGCCCGTGACTGGTCGCGCCGAGTGCTCTGCGCGCGCCAAGGGGTGAGGTATTGGGCTTGAGGCGCTGAAACGCGATCATTCCAAGGGTGCCGCCGAAGAGCGCGGCCATGCCGAGCAATGCGAAGTAGAAACGCACGGATTCTTTCGGCTGGTTTGCCGTGACCGTCGTCCGGACCGTCGCCTCGATGGGCTTGGTCATGGATGCGAGGGTTTCCGCCATATCCGGCTGGGCAACCAGACCGGGATTGCCATTCATCAGGTCGCGAATCATCGCGGCATTGGCGACATAGTTGTCCATTGCCATGACGAGGATGGAGGTCTTCAACCACTCCATGCCGGTCAAGTCGCTGACGCTCGTCACGTGGACGTCAGGGGTACCTTCCAAGAGCTGCACGTAGCCGACGTAAGGGTTCTCTTCTGCCATGTTCCGTTCGACGAGGTCTACGGCCTCCTCGGCATTCGGGACATAGGTGATGGCAAAAAGCGACTCTCCGTTCCCGTCATCGCTCAGGGCGTCGAGAAAAGCCTGGAACGACTGCCCCTCGACGTCATCGGCGGGATCGACTGCGACGAGGGGTATGGGGTCGATTTCGGATTGGTCGTCGAGTGGCCCGAACATCATCATGAAGACGGTCGACAGGATGAGGGGGAACGCCAGGGCCCAAACGAGCACGCCGGGCATGCGAACCAGCTCGAGGATCGTGTATTTGAACGTGTTCCACATGGGGCATCACCTGCGCTAGTCGCGAAGTTCGCGGCCGGTGATTTCCAGGAACACATCGTTGAGCGTCGGCGGTTCGGCCCAGATGCGCCCGGCACGCACATGGGCTTTCGCAAGCTCGTCAAGCACGTCCGCGACGTTATGCTCGCCGTTCTCGCAGGTGATGGAGAGCTGACCGGCATCGTATTGAGCGCCCAGCACATGGGGGAGGGACTGGATGCGCAGGAGCGCGCCTTCGGGCACCTCTGCTTCGATGACGATCTTCTCGCCCGCGGCGACAATTTGCTTGAGCTCCTCGTTGGTGCCGCACGCGAGCGTGCGGCCCTTGTCCATGATCATGATGCGCGTGCAGATTTCCTCGACTTCCTCCATGTAATGGCTCGTGTAGACGATGGTCGAGCCATTGGCGTTCATCTGCTTGATGCCATCGAGGATCGATGCACGGCTCTGCGGATCGACTGCGACCGTGGGTTCGTCGAAGAAGATCAGTTCGGGCTTGTGGGCGACGCCGCAGGCGATGTTCAGGCGCCTGAGTAGGCCACCGGAGAGCTTCTTGGGGCGGGATTTCTCGTAGTCCTCGAGACCGACGAATTCGATGGCCTCGTGCACGAGCTTCCTACGTATCGTGCTGTCGCTCACGTATAGCCCGCAGAAGTAGTCGATGTTCTCGCGCACGCTGAGTTCCTCGAATACGGCGACGTTTTGCGGAACGATGCCGATTTTTCGCTTCAGGTCGTAGCTCGACTGCGTCATGGGTTGTCCGAACAGGCGAATCTCTCCGCGATCGTAGGTAAGCAGCTGGAGTATGCAGTTGATGGCGGTGGTCTTGCCGCTGCCGTTTGGCCCGAGTAATCCGAATATCTCGCCACGCTCGATTTCCATGGTGAAGTGGTCGAGGGCGATCATGTTGCCATAGCGCTTGACCAAATCGACTACCGAAACGATGTCTTGCATGTTCTTCCCTCCGCACGCCTGCTGGCACTGTCGAGTGGCTCCATTTAAGCCCGTATGGGGCTTCAATGTAAACATGACATTTGTCATCGATGAGGAAAATGACCGGTCAGATGCCGTTTGCCTGCGAATATGTTCGTGCCGACTTTTCGGGCGGGTATAATCGCGGCATGGAAGAATACTTCGACGAAATCATCCTGCTTGTCGCATGCGCGGCGGTGTCGCTTTGCTTCGCCGATGCGAATCACGTGGTCATCGGGATCCTGCTTTCGATTTCGCTCGTGTGCATATGCGACATGATGGGACCATCGTGGCGAGTCGTTGCCCAGCTCGCGTTTCTCGTCTGCACGCTTGCGCTCCCGAGTGTGCTCCCCTTTTTGCCCGTATGCGCTTACGTCATGCTGCATGAGCGCATGTGGCTTCTGCGCGTCGTCTGGGTCGTTCCACTTGTGGCGGCACTGTCTTTTGGCGGATGCGCGGCGGTCGAGTGTGCGGTCATTGCCATCGCATGCGCGGCGGCGGTGCTGATGGGCGTCAAGGACGCTCGCGTGCACGCCGAGTGCGCGGGCATGCGATTCGCGTTTGACGACTTGCGTGAGCGCAACCTCGAGCTGCTCTCGGAACGCGAGCCCGATGCGGCGGTAGATGCCGATCGGGTCGTGGAGCCCTTCTGCAATCTCACGGAACGGGAGTATGCGGTAGCCAAGCTCGTTGCCGAGGGCATGGACAATCGCGATATCGCGGCGAGCCTCTTCTTGTCCGAGGGCACGGTGCGCAACCACATCAGCTCGATCCTCGGCAAGCTCGAGCTGAGCAACCGCACGCAAATCGCCATCATGTACTACAAGGCCTAAATGCGACAAGGGCCAGGATGTGGCCAGCAGGGCATAGTGACAAAATGAGACATTGTCTCTGAGCAACTGTCTCATTTTGCCATACGCGGCGCTGCTATAATCACCTTCGGTCATGTCCTCGGATTGCATGGGAGCGCCCCTCTTGGAAGCAGACCTCGTATCGCTGTTCTGCATAGTCGTGATCGCGCTCCTCGCCCCGATCTTCTCGGCTCTCGTTCCCAATCGGATGCTTCCCGAGACCGTCCTTCTTCTCATCGCGGGCATGCTGATCGGCCCCCATGTACTTGCCATAGCGCAGCCGGACGCGGCAATCACGCTCTTTTCCGACCTGGGTCTCGGCTTCCTGTTTCTCCTCGCAGGTTACGAGATAAACCCGCAGGAGCTGACGGGCAAGCAGGGGCGCCATGGATTGTTCACCTGGTTCGTCACCCTGGCCATCGCGATGGTGATCTGCATCGCCACTCCCGATTTCCAGTCAAACCAAATCGGATGGCTTGCCGCTGCCATCGCCCTCACCACAACGGCGTTTGGAACGCTCGTGCCCATCTTGCACGAACGAGGGCTCGTGGAGACGCGCATCGGCAAATCCATCTTCGCGTATGGGACCTGGGGCGAAATCGGCCCGATCATCGTCATCGCCCTCATCCTGTCAACGCGCAAGACCTGGGTGACTCTCGCGATTCTCGCCGCATTCGCACTGGTCGCCGTCGCAGCCGCGCTGATTCCCAAGCGCATCTGGGAAAACGGCATGCACCTTCCCGGATTCTTCGAGAGAAACCGGGACACGAACGCCCAGATCACCGTTCGCTCCGTCATGGTGTTGCTCGTCGGCCTCGTCATGGTGTCGGCCCTGTTCGACCTCGACATCGTGCTCGGCGCCTTCGCCGCGGGCTTCGTTCTCAGGTTTCTCATACCCGGTGGTGACCGGGGGCTCGAGCATAAGCTCAACGGCATCGGCTATGGATTTTTCATCCCCCTGTTCTTCGTCGTGAGCGGCATGGCCATAAATCCCATGGCCGTGGCCGAATATCCGCTCCTGCTCGTGCTGTTCATAGTCGCGTTGCTACTTGTGCGTGCATTACCCATATACGTCGCCCTGCGCATATCGCCCGAAACGCGCGATATGGATGGCCATAGCCGCGCGACGATCGCGTTCTACTGCACGACGGCCCTTCCGCTCATCGTCGCCATCACGAACATCGCGACCGGCGCAGGTGCGATGTCCGCTGATATCGCCTCACTCCTCGTCGCTGCCGGAGGCCTCACCGTCTTCCTCATGCCACTGCTTGCCTCGTTTGCGCTCAAGCACATCAAGGGTCCGACGCAAGATGAACCGGGAGAGAGCCCCGCGCCTCGAAAGGACGACATATGAGCGACACGTCCAGCAGACGGGAGGAACAGCGCCTCAAGCAATGGTTCTTCCTCGCACTCGAGTATCCAGACAAAGCCCCGACGAGCGGCAAGGTGGCGTGCGGTGTCATCTACGTTTGCATCGTCGTGAACGCCATCCTCGTGTGCATTCCGAGCGACTGGCTGTCCTCCGCCTTCGATGGTCCTATCCTCGTGCTCAGCATCATTTCGTCATGCGTGTTCGCCTGCGAATATGCGGCGCGTGTCTGGATAGCCGACAGGGTGCGCCCCCGACTTTCACCGTCAAGGGCACGTCTGCGTTACATGGTGTCGCCCATGGGCATCGTCGACCTTCTGTCCTTCGTCCCGGCATGGATCATGTTCTTCGTGCCGATGTCGCCCGCGATACGAGACGCGATCAGCGTCATCCGTCTCATCCGCCTCTTCAAGATCTCGCGCTACATGCGAGGATTGCACACCATCGGCGCCGTCATCAGGAACCGTCGTCAGGAAATCATAGCCGCCTTCATGGTGCTGGCGTTGCTCACGATCGCCGCGAGCGTGCTCATGTACGAGGTGGAGCACGCCGTGCAGCCCGAAGCCTTCGACAGTGTCCTCACCGGCATATACTGGGCCATGACAACGATCACGACCACCGGCTACGGAGATCTCGTTCCCATAACCGCTCTAGGAAGGGTCATCGGCTTTGTCGTCATGGTTCTCTCGATCGCCATCGTCGCCATACCGGCGGGCATCTTCTCGGCGGGATTCGTCGAGGAGTTCCGCGCGCAGCGAAACGGACGTACGCCCATCACGACCGATGCCGAGCCGCATGACGGAGATGACGAATGAGGCGCCTGCTCTTCGCAATTCTCACCCTTGCGTTCGGCGCGTTTGCCGGCGCCTTTTGCTGGGCGTTCTTCTTTCTCATGAACTTGGGGATGGATCTGTTGTGGAATCGCGTGCCCGTCTTTCTCGAAAGCGTGGGCTGTCCGGCCCTGTTCTACCCAATCGTCTTCTGCACCCTGGGAGGGCTTGTCATAGGGTTGTTCCAGAAACGCGTCGGGCCGTATCCCGATGACATGAACACGGTGCTCGCCGAGGTGAAGTCTAGCGGACGCTACGAGTACAAGCACATCAAGGCGATGTTTCTCGGCGCGCTCATGCCGCTCATGTTCGGCGGGAGCATCGGACCGGAGGCAGGTCTTACGGGCGTCATCGCGGGGCTCTGCACGTGGGTTGGCGACCGGCTCAGGTTCGTGGGAAGCGAGATGCGCGAACTGGCGAGCGCCGGAACCGCCGCCATCATCTCGGCGATCTTCGCGGCTCCGCTCTTTGGCCTGGCGGCTCCGCTCTTTGGCTACGCCGATGAGTCCGACGGTAAGGCAGAGTCGGGAGGCGTTCCGCGCATCGAGGTGCCCAAACCGCTCAAGATCGCCATCTACCTGCTTTCGATCGCCGGTGCCCTGGGCGTCTTCACGCTGCTCAGCACCTTTGTCGGGGGTGGACTGGGGCTGCCGCGCTTCTCCGAGATGGACGTCTCGGCCCGGGAGCTTCTATGGATGGTTCCCATCATGCTCATCGGCGCGTGTGCGGGCTGGTTTTACCACGCGTTTGGTGCCGGCGTGCGCTGGCTTTCGATGCGCCTGGGCGAGCGGCCTGTCGTCAAGGCGGTCATCGCCGGAGTCGTCCTCGGTGGCATCGGCATCTTCCTGCCCTTCACGATGTTCGCGGGCGAATCGCAGACCGAGGTGCTCGCCGCACAGTGGACGGGAATGAGCGCGCTCGTGTTGCTGGCGACCGGATTTCTCAAGGTGCTCTCGACGCAGGTCTGCCTCGGGCTCGGCTGGCGTGGCGGGCATTTCTTCCCCATCATCTTCTCGGGCATCTCGATTGGCTACGCATGTGCCGGGCTCATGGGGGTCGACCCGGTCTTCGCGCTGTGCGTCTGCACGGCAGCGCTGTTGGGTGTCGTCATGCGCCAACCGCTCATGGTCGCGCTGCTCCTCATCCTGTGCTTTCCCGTCAAGGCCGTGGTCTTCATGCTCGTCGCGGCCTGCATCGGCTCGGTGATTCCCGTACCCAAGGCCTTCATCTGCAACGCCGAGGAGTCGCGCTAGCGGCCTTTCTCGTAGAGCTCCAGGAGGGCGCGGCAGGCCATGAGGCGTCCGGAGTAGATCTTCTCGTAATGGTGGTCGTCGTACCAATCGAAGGTGTAACACGCCTCCTCGCCCGCGACTTGTTCCTCGAGGTCGGGAAGCTCGGCCTTGAGTCGCTCGTACATGGCCTCTGGCTTGACCCCGCGCTTGAGTTCGTCACGCACGTTCTCCATGTATTCGAGCTCGGCGTTATCCCACGCGTCGAAGTCCGATGGGCCCTGGGCATTCCATTTCGCCCGCTTTTCGTCGATTCTCTTCTCGATTGCCTCTTGAAACCCCATTGTCACTCCTTGAGCCATTGAGACAGTCGCTCAGAGCAACTGTCTCATTTTGCTGCCGGCCCCTATGGTAGAGCACTATTCCCTGCTTGCCATATCCTCGTCTATGGCGAGCTTCCACGAGCCCGTGATGCCCGCATCCGAGCGCGCCTGGCAAGTTGCGGCGGCCATCGACGCGTATGCGGCCTGCGTGCCGATTCCATCGGCGCGATACGTGGCTGCGCGGTCCGCGGAGATCCCGATGCGCGCAGCCTCGGCGGCGGCATCGATGTTCGCGCCCATGAAGACGAATTCCCAGCCCTTCTTGCGCTTCTTCTCGATGAGTTTTTTCACCTGCGGGTACGTGAACTCGCGACTTGCGTTCTCGTAGCCATCGGTAGTGATGACGAAGATGACGTTCTTTGCGCGATGATGCTTGGGTAGCGTCTTCTGCACCTTGCTCACGTGCCGGATGGCGCCGCCAACGGCGTCGAGCAGTGCCGTGCAACCGCGGACGTAGTACTCCTCCTCCGTGATAGGCGCGACTTTCCCGATTTGCTCGCGATCACAAATGACCTCGATCCTGTCATCGAAGAGCACCGTCGAGACGATGGCGTCACCTTCTTGCTCCTTGTTCTTGCGTAGCACCGAGTTGAATCCGCCGATGGTGTCTCTTTCCAGTCCGCCCATCGAGCCGCTGCGATCGAGGATGAAAACGAGTTCCGTGTAGTCCTTCACGTTCTTCATGGGTTGTTCCCTTCTCGTCGGTATCTGACGTGAGGAACTCTACGCCGCGGCGCCGGCGCATAGGTAAACCGCGAGGGGACATCGCGCAAGACGGATGAGGCTATCCCAGCAGCTGCTGGTCGAACTCGTAGAGCACCATGTTCACCTGGTTGATGTCATGAATATTGCTCAGGAGACAGTATTCGACGATGACGTCGAACTTGGAGCTATGGGACAGCGTGAAACCGGCGCGGGAGAGCAGTGCGAGGGCGTCTTCGTAGGAAAGCCGCAACGCGAAGGCCAGTGCGCAGGCCGTCTTCTTGGTGGGACGGTAATCGTCATCCCGGCGGATCTTCGCGAAGAGCTGGCGGCTCATGTTCGCGCGCTTGTATACCGTGGCGTCACGCAGGCCTCGCTCATCGATAAGACGCAGCACCGTCTGGGCAAACGACTCATCAAGGTGATCGAGTCGCTCGGAAAGGCTCGGCTGGACCGCACCGCCGAAGGCGGCGGGCGTGACGGCGTCGAATGCTCCGGTGGTTTCGGGGGAATCGGCGAAGATGTCGTCAGATGTCTCGGCCGTGGTACCAAGAAACGTGGCCTGTGGAGCCATCATCGCCTGCGGTGCGCATGCCGGTTGCGTGTCAGAAGGCCAATCGCCGACATACACGTCGGCGACGTAGCGTCTCACCTTGCCAAGTAGCTCGGCATCGCGTTTTCTGCGTCGAAACATGACCCTCCTCAAAATGGGACACATTGGACAGGTGCATCTGTCTCATGACTCCCAATGAGACAGATGCACCTGTCCAATGTGTCCCATTTTACGACTCGAGGTCGCGGACGAAGAAGACCGAGCAGATGAGCACGCCCAGGGCGAATGTCGCGGAAAGGCCCAGGGCGAGGTTGTATCCCAGCGCACCGCCCACGAGCGAGATAAGCAGCATCATGAGCGCCGTTCCGAACGATGCGCACGCCTGGCGCACGGTCGTGAAGAAGGCCGCGGCATCGATCATGTTCCTTGCGGGGAGTTTGTGCATACCCCACGAGTTGAGCGGGCCGATGATAGAGCTCACGCCGATGCCGCGCACGACCTGCAATGCGGTGACGAGCCAAAACGGCGTGTCCGCGGTGATGAAGGCCATCGCGGTGCTGCCGCCGGCGAGGAGGATCGCGGCGCTCACGATGACGGGCCGCGCCCCGATCCTGTCGCTCAGTATGCCCGCAAGCGGGTTGAAGAGGACGGCGAGGATGGTCGTGGGAAGAAAGACGAGTCCGGCGTCGACCGGCGTCATGCCCGCGATGTTCACGATGAAGAGCGGGAGGATGAGCGTGATGCCCATGAATGACGCGTTGAGCAGGTTTTGCGCGACGAAGCTTACCACGTACGTGCGCGACTGGAAGATCGACATGGAGATGAGGGGGAATTCGACGCGTCGCTGACGGACGATGAACCAGACGATGCATAGTACGCCCACGATGATGCCCACCCAGATGGTCGGGTCGCTTACGGGGCGGTATGCCGCCGTCGAGAACGAGAGCAGCACGCAACCGAATCCGATGGTCGAAAGCAGGGCCGAAAGGTAGTCAAGATGGGCTTCCTGCTCCTCGTGAACGCGCTTGCGCACGAAGGCGAGCGTGGCGAGTGCAAGCGCGACGATGATGCCCGCGAGAATCCAGAAGAAGCTCCTCCATCCCCACGAGTCGACGAGCAGGCCACCGAACAACGGCCCGATATTGGGTGCGAACCCGAGCGCGATGCCGGCGATGCCCATGGCCGTCGCGTTCTGCCCGGCCGGAAAGCGCGTCATGGCGATCGTCTGCATGACCGGCAGCATGATGCCCGTGCTGATCGCCTGCAGCACGCGTGCCGCGAGCAATATGGCAAAGCCGGGCGCAAGGGCCGCGACCAGGGCGCCGACCAACATGAACGCCAGGGCGGCGAAGATGAGCGTGCGCACCGCGTAACGACGTGCGAGATGGGTAACGAGCGGAACGGTGATGCCGATGACGAGCATGTATATGGTGGTGAGCCACTGGCTGACGCTCTCGGGCGTGCCGAAGCTCGCCTGGACGCCGCTGAGCATGGAGTTCATGGCCGTCTGCGTCAGGCCACCGAGTGCGGCGGTCAGCGTGACGATGGCGAACATCGCGTATGTGCGGCGACGGTCCATGGCTATCTCGCTATGGCGCCGCGCTCGCAGCGGTTGCCCCACGAGTCGATGAGGGCATCGTCGCGATAGACGCAGATAATCTCGCAATGGTTGGCGCAGCGTCCGCATTCGACCTCGCGCGTGACGAACTCGAAGTCGAGCGCGGCATCGAAATCGAAGGCGCCGCCGGCAAAGGGACCTTCGCCCGTTATGGCGGCCGGGCCGGCATCCGCGGCGAGCAGCGCCACGCCATAGGCGCCCATCAGGTGACCATCCGGATCGACGAGCACGGGCATGCCCAGGAGCTCCTCGAAGGCGTGGACGACGCCGACGTTCTTGCTCACGCCGCCCTGGAACACGGCCGGACCCTCGATCTTCTTGCCCTTGCCCACGTTATTCAGGTAGTTGGAGGCGACCGCATGGCACAGGCCTGCGATGATGTCCTCGCGCGAGTAGCCCACCTGGATCTTGTGCACGAGGTCGCTTTCGGCGAACACCGTGCAGCGCGCCGCGATGTTGGCGGGTTTTTTGGAGGTGAGCGCAATCTCACCGAATTCCTCGACCTCAACGCCCAGGCGATGCGCCTGGCTCGAGAGAAACGACCCCGTCCCGGCGGCGCATAGCGTGTTCATCGCGTAATCGACGGCGATGCCGTCGGAGACGATGATGATCTTGGAATCCTGACCGCCGATCTCGAAGATGGTGCGCACGTCGGGATGCAGGTGCGTGGTGCCGACCGCGTGCGCGGTGATCTCGTTCTTGATGACGGAGGCGCCGAGCATCGACCCCACGAGCCGTCGGGCGCTTCCCGTCGTGCCGGCGCTGACGACGCGCACCGCATCCTCGTCGATCTGGTTGCGCAGCTCGGCGAGCACACGCTTGGCCGCACCGGCCGGGTCTCCTTCCGTCCACAGGTAGGAGCGCGCGATGATGTCGTGGCTCTCGTCGATGACGACGCCCTTCGTGGAAATGGAGCCGATGTCGATTCCGATAGTGCAGTTCATGAGCGTGACTCCTTCTTCATGGCGAGCATGTCGTAGAACGCCTCGAGGCGCGTGTCCAATCCGGTATCGCTCGTCTGGGCGTCGTAGGTGAGGTACAGGATGGGGATGCGATAGTCTGCGCTGATGCGCTGCAACACGGGCTCGCAATCGATCTCGGGTGTGCAGCCGGCCGATTTCGCGTGGACGATGCCATCAAACCCCCGCTCGGCATAGCGGCGCGCGGCGACGACGGTCATGGTCGAGGTGGGGCCCATATCGTAGAGGAGGTATTCGCCCGCGCTCACGCGCAGGTTGGGTTCGTTGTAGTGGATGAAACGATGCGTGAGGTTCAGGTACCGGTGTATCTCCACGCGCATTTTGAGGAGCTTCTCGTCGAGGCCGAGGTTCGAGCGCTCGTCGAACGCGGTGAAGAGCTCCCCGACGATTCCGATGCGTATGGGGTTCTTCGGCTTGTCGATGGGCAGGGAGCGCATCGCGTCCATGCAGCGGTTGTAGGCCTCGTTGATATCGGCATCGCAGCTCGCCGCGTTCAGATCGTCCGCATAGGAGTCCCAGACATGTCTGAAAGAACCCGGCTCGCACTCGAACCCGGCGTTGGCGAGGTAGTAGTCGCGGGCCGCGTCGAGTTTGACGGCCATGTTCGCCGTGGCGAGGAGCTGCACGACCGCATGGGGAATGTTGATATCCGGGTTGACCTTCCTGAGACAGTCCTTTGCCCACCCAATCGCCCCTTGGTCGTTGTGCTCGGAGAAGTTGAGCATGACGAAGTCGTAGCCGGCATCGCGCAAGATGGACTCCTGCAGTTCGCCGTAATAGCCCAGGCGACAGGGACCGGCGAATTGGACGAGGACGTTCGCTCCCCGGTCAAGCGCCTCGATGAAATCGCCCAATATGTGCTTGAACGGCGTGCAGACGTAATCGGTGGAAAGACGCTCCCCGAGCTCGATGGTCTGCCGCGTGGCCGTGGGCAGCGGTAGGAACTCAGCATCGAGCACACGTTCCGTGAAGAACCTGAAGGCCGGCTCGTAATAGCCATAGCGGAAGAACGCGACCTTGGTCGCCTTGTGACGCGTCTTCCTGAGTGCCTTGAGCTGTCGCTTTACATGCGCCTTGTCGGTGATGAGCTGGGAGGGACGTGACGAGGAGCCGTCGACGGCGATTCTCGAGCGTACGCCCTCTCGATCGATGTCAGTCACGAACGTACCCTCCCTTGCGCTGGAATTGCAGGATGTCGACGAAGCTCTCGAGGCGTGTCTGCACGCCGGCCGTGCCCGTCTGGGCGTCAATCATGAGGTTTAGAATGGGGATGCCCCGTATGCAGCGCATGATGGCGTCATCGGTCATGGAATCGGGACCGCATGGAAACGCGCTGATGAGAACGATGCCGTCGACCTGGTCTTTGAGCATGAGGATGGAGCCGATGAGCTCGCGATTGATGATCCAGGGCATGGTGGACGAGAACTCGAGGCTCGCTTTGTATGCCTTGGCATGATCGGTGTCGCAGGCAAAGAGCACTGTGCAGCCAAGCTGCTTCAGCGAGTTGATGATGTCCATCGACATGTACTGGTCGAAGGCGATGTAGGGGTGCGCGACGATGAGGATGGTCAGCGGCGCCTGCTCCGTCTTGCCCGGGTCGCCGGCCACCACGTCGCGATACTCCTCCATGAGCTTCAGGATTTCCCGCTGGTTGCGCGCCCGCTGCTCATCTGCCCTTTCCTGGGCCTGCATTGCCAGCTTGTACGCACGTCTCGCGTCTTTGTACGAGGCGCCCAGACGCTGCCCGAGTTCGACGAAGGAAGCCCGCGTCGCTTTCGCGTCGCCGATGTTTTCCACGAGCAGTGAGATGACGCGCAGCTCGGTGCGAAAGGTGTTGCGCACGAGATCCGTCATGGACTGGAATTTCGTGCAAAAGCCGCGGCGCGTATCGCAACTGGCGTAGCAGGGCACGAAGACCGCGTCGCAACGTCCGATGAGGTTGACGACATGGCCCAGGAAGATCTTCGAGGCTAGGCAGGTCTCGTCTACCGATCGCGCGATGCCGGCTTCGAGCACGGCCTTGTCGGTTTCGTCGCTGATGACGACCGTCTTGCCGAGCTCTTCGAAGAAAGTCTGCCACAGCACGCCATAGCGGTAGTGCAGGAGGGCGCGCGGAATGCCGATGACGCGCACGTCGGCTAGGTCGGCATAGGCTGAGATTCTCATAGCGGCTCCTTAAGGCTTAAATGATGATAGTAAGCCATCGGTTCGCGATGGGGAAGGGTGACAAGGGGCGCTTTGTCACGTTATTTGATTGCGAATATAATGGCTTGCGACAATGCGCATGAGAGGGAGTGGGGAGACCCCATGGGAGAACTTAACGATCTTCTGGTTGCCTTCACGGGAACCATCGATGACTTCATGTACACCTACATCTTGGTGATCTTGCTCGTCGCGACGGGCGTGTGGTTCACCATACGCACGCGCTTCGTCCAGATTCGCTACATCAAGGACATGTTCACCAACCTCGTCGGCAAGAGCGTCGCCGCCGATACGGAGTTCTCCGATGACGTCGCGAATTCCGTGGACACGGGCAAGCTTCCCAAGGCGCCCGGTGCGGCAAACGAACACGGGAGCACCGCCTACGCCGACGTCTCGAAGCCCAAGAGGCAGCGCAGGATCTCGTCGTTCCAGGCGCTCATGGTCTCGACGGCATCGCGCGTGGGTACGGGCAACATCGTCGGCATCGCGACGGCCATCGCCATCGGCGGACCTGGTGCGGTCTTCTGGATGTGGCTCATGGCCATCATCGGCGCGGCCTCGGCGTTCATCGAGTCCACGCTCGCCCAGATCTGGAAGGTGCGCAATCCCGATGGCACGTTTCGCGGTGGGCCGGCGTACTACATCCAACTCGCGCTCGGAAAGCGCTGGCTCGGCATCGTCTTCGCGATCGCCCTCATCCTCTGCTTCGGCCTGGGGTTCAACGGTCTGCAGACCTACAACATGGCCTCGGCCATCGACTATTACGTCATCGAGGGTCATGAGACCGTCGTCAACGCCATCATCGGCCTGTTCGTTGTCGTCGCGGTCGCCGTCGTGATTTTCGGCGGCATACATCGCATCTCGATCATCACCTCTTGGATCGTTCCCATCATGGCGGGCGCCTACATCCTCATCGCCATCTGGACGTGCGTCTCCAACTTGGGCGATGTCCCCGCCGCGCTCGGCCTCGTCTTTGGCCAGGCGTTTGACTTCACGTCGCTTGCCGGCGGGTTCACCGGGTCGATGATCATGTGGGGCATCAAGCGAGGTCTCTTCTCGAACGAAGCCGGCATGGGGTCGGCGCCCAACGCGGCAGCCACCGCCGATGTTTCGCATCCCGTGAAGCAGGGGCTCGTGCAGAGCCTCTCCGTCTACATCGATACGCTCGTCATCTGCACCTGCTCGGCGCTCATGATGCTCATCTTCTGCGTCCAGCAGCCCGATACGGTCGCGGCGCTCGTGGCTTCCGACAGCTTCAACGGCATCGATTTCGTGCAGATGGCAATGGCGAATTCGATTGGCCCCATTGGCATTCACTTCATGACCGCGTGCATCATTCTGTTCGCGTTCTCGTCCCTCGTGGGCAATTACTTCTATGCCGAGGGCAACATACTGTTCATCAAGGACAACAAGACCGTGCTTCTGGTGTTCCGCCTGTTCTGCCTGGCCGCCATCTTCTTTGGCGCGGTGAACAACTTCAGCCTCGCATGGAATCTCGCCGACATCTTCATGGGCTTCATGGCGATCATCAACCTCGTCGCCATCTTGCTGCTGGGCAAGTGGGCGCTCAAGGCGCTTGACGACTATACGGCGCAGCGCAAGCAGGGCGTGAATCCCGTCTTTTGCGCGCAATCCATACCGGGGATGCCCAAGACCATGTGGTGGACGCAGGATGCCAGGTGCCGCGTGCCCGCTTCGTCGGACGATGCGGGTGTGGCGGGGACCACCGGATAGAGCGGACGTCATAACGGGTTGCCGGGAAGGGTCGCCTCGCGGCGGCCCTTTCTTTTCGCCCCGTGCCGGCGGGCAAATGGGCAGGTCGCATGCCCCACTTTAATCTCTGCCCAGATAAAAATCCGGTGAACGGCTTGTAATTCACAGCAAACGGTAGTATTTTGTACGATGTCAAGAGAAATCTGTGAACGGTACTAAATACTTGGCAAGTGGACTTCGACGATCATGTGTTCGTGATGAAAACACTTCCTGGCCGGGATGGTTGCCGAAAAGTCTGTAAAGGGAGACCTAGGTAAAGGAGGACTGAAATGCTGTTTGACGTTTACGGTCCAAACGCCGCCTTTCAATGGTCAGGACTTTTCATGGTGCTCATAGCGCTCATCCTGCTCAATGAGGTGGCACGCCGCTGGAAGGCCGGAGGAATATTCTTCTTCTTCGGCGTCTGCGGTTTCATGACCATCTATTGCATCGTTGTGACCGTCGCTGCAAGCATGGGTCTCGAGTGGGGCCTCAACAATCCCACCGTGACCGACATGAATGGATGGTTCCACTACGCCAAGGTGTACGCCGCCACGGCCGGGTGCATCGGCTTCATGATGCTCAAGTACAGCTGGGGCAAGATCGGCCGCTCGCACTGGTTCAAGGCGTTCCCGTTCGTGATCGTCGCCATCAACATCCTGATCGCGGTCGCGAGCGATTTCGAGAGCGCCATCATGGCATGGGGTTCGAGCTTCGTGTCGAGCGAGGGCGTCGTCCTCAACGGCGGCTGGCATAACGTGCTCAACGGCACGGCCGGCATCCTTAACATCCTGTGCATGACCGGCTGGTTCGGCATCTACATCTCCAAGAAGCGCCAGGACATGCTGTGGCCCGACATGACGTGGGTGTTCATCATCGCCTACGACCTGTGGAACTTCTGCTACACCTACAACTGCCTGCCCACCCACTCCTGGTACTGCGGCATCGCGCTGCTCGTCGCGCCGACGATCGCGGGCCTCATCTGGAACAAGGGCGGATGGATCCAGAACCGCGCCTTCACGCTGGCAATCTGGTGCATGTTTGCGCAGATGGTCCCCATGTTCGCCAACGACTCCATCTTCGCCGTGCAGTCGGTCAACAATCCGGACGTCAACCTCGTCGTCTCGATCATCGCGCTCACGGCCAACGTCCTGGCTCTCGGATACGTCATCTATCGTTCCAAGAAGATGCACGTCAATCCGTACACTCACGAGATCTGGGTTGGCACCAAGGAGTATCGTGAGGCCATGGCACGTCGTGCTTCCGTCGACTACCTGCTCGAGACCGAGCCCAAGAGCGCCACGCCGGCCGAGATCGAGGAGCTCGTCGCCTATCACGAGATGCCGATTCTTCCGGATCCCACCAAGTCCGACGTCGAGATAGACGTCATAGAGTACAAACGCAGGGAGTGACCCAACGGGCCCCTATTCCCCTCTTTCTGGGAAGCCGGCATCAGCGTTGATGCCGGCTTCCTTTTCTTCTACCCCTGTTTGTTGAAAATGAGACAGTTACTCAGAGACGTTGTCTCATTTTTTGGCTACGAGACTGCCTGCTTGACGCTCGCCCTGCTGGTCAGGTAGGTGATGAGCATGTAGCCGCCGTATATGGCGACGACGAGACATGCCGCCATGACGATGGAGGGGAACAGGTCTCGTCCGAGCGCCGCGAAAAGCGATTCGGAGAGAACGGCGATGGCGCACGCGGAGTGGCAGACGGCCAGGGCCAGCGGTGCGACGAAGTAGATCACGACCTGTTCGAAGAGCGAGCGGGTGAGCATGGACGTGTCGCATCCGAGCTTCGAGAGCAGGCGATAGCGGTCGAGCGAGTCGATGGTGAGCGAGAGCAGCTGGATCGCGAGCACGGCGGCGGTCGCGACGAGTAGCACGAGGCCGATGTAGATCGCGAGGTAGGTGATCATGACGCGCAAGCCGCTTGCCTGGCCCACCATTTGCGCGCGCGTGATGACGGTCGACACGCCCGGCGCATCGACGGCGTCGACAGCGTCGACGAACGCTTCTTCAGCATTTGAGCGAGACTCGTACATGATGTTCACGTACACCGAATCGGGGGTCTCCATCTGGGCCAACGTGGTGATGACGTCATCGGGGACCACCATCGTGAGGGCGTTGCTGAGCATGTCGAAGTCGTTGAGCTGGACCTTTTCGACATGACTGGCTGGCGCGAGGTCACCGGCTGGCGTGGGAAGCGGCATATGCTGCGCCACGACCGCATCGGCGATTTTCTCGGATGCCGACATGCTGTTGGTGACGAGGTATTCGCCAGATGACAGCGTGACAGGCTGCTTGTCGCTTAGGGCGAGCATGTCGTTGAACTGCGTGAGGCCGACGACCTGCACGCTTTGGTTTAGCGTCGAAGTGTTGCTCATGGAGTCCGCAAGGTACGTGTTGACGGCGTCCATGAGCTTGCCATAGGTCATGTCGGGAAGCCCGTAGAAGTCGAGCTGCGCGCTGGCGGCGACAAGCGTGTCCCAATTGGCGACGTGCTGCTGCAGATATGCGTTCGTCTGGCTGATATCGACGTCGACGGGTCTCTTGGTGCCCTTGCCGTTCTCGTATACGACTTCCTCGTCGTATGCGATGACGCTCGCGTCATAGGGATTCGCCTCGTCGATGTCGCCGGTAAACGCGTCTATGAGACCCAGACCAGTGGCAAAGGTGGTGATGGCGAAGAAGAGCAGCACGCACACCACCCAGATGGAGACGAACGAGGTATTGAACTTCGAGGCGACCTGGCGCGTGGTGAAGGGGCGCAGGCGCTTGAGGTAGACGCCGCGCAGGCGCGTGAGCACGGCGATGACGAAGCCGGAAAGCGAGAAGAAGAACAGTAGCGAGCCCACCAGCATGAGGACGGTCGCGCGCTGAAATTCGGTATCGAACATGAGCGTCATGCCGTTAATGTCGAGCTGCCAGTAGGCGAGGCCGATGAGAACCAGCGAGATGGCGAAGAGCACGAGGCATACCCAGGGATTGCGGATGACGATCTTCTGTCGCTTGGCCTTGGCTCCGATGAGGTCGATGAGCTTGCAGCGGCGTACGGTGATGACGTTGAAGATGGCGACAACGATGAAGATGGCGATGAAGCAGGCCAGCGTCGCGATGCAAGCTCCCGGCGAGAAGCTGAACTGGTATTGCGGCATGGCGACGCCAAAGAGCGCCGCGGTGGCAAACGAGAGCAGCTGCGAGATGAGAATGCCAAGGCCCAGGCCGAGAACGAGCGATCCCAAGCCGATGAAGACCGTTTCGTACAGCAGGATGCGCGATACCTGCCCTGGCCTCATGCCAAGCACGAGGTAGATGCCGAATTCCCGCTTTCGTCGGGTGATGAGCAGCTGGTTCGCGTAGATGACCAGAAATCCCAGCACGAGGGCGACGATGACGGAGAAGATGTTCATCATGTAGCCGGTGAACTCAATGACGTTTGCGTTATTGGATGCCGCGATGTCGTGCATGACCTGCTGGTCGCCCACGGAGTTGAACGCGTAGAACACGGTGACGGCGATGAGGAGCGTGACGAAGTATATCGCGTAGTCACGCAACGATCGCCGCATGTTGCGCACGGCGAGTTTAAGCAGCATGGTATGCCTCCCCGCCAAGGAAGGTCACGACCTCCATGATGCGGGCGAAGTACTCCTCGCGCGAAAGCGAGCCCTGGCGGATCTCGTTGAAGAGCTTACCATCGGACAGGAAGAGCACGCGGTCGGAGAACGATGCCGCATACGCATCATGGGTGACCATGAGTATGGTCGCGTTGAGGGACTTGTTGAGCATCTCGAGGGTCTCGAGCATGATCGTCGCGTTGCGCGAGTCGAGCGCGCCGGTGGGCTCGTCGGCAAGGATGAGGGAAGGGTCGGCCACGATAGCGCGCGCCGCGGCGACGCGCTGCTTTTGGCCACCGGACATCTGGCTGGGATACTGCTTGAGCGATTCCGTGACATTGAGCGTGCGCGCTATATCCTCGATGCGGGAGGTGATGCTCGCGGGACGCGCGCCCTTGATGGTAAGGGCAAGCGCGATGTTCTCCATGCCGGTCAGGGTGTCAAGCAAGTTGGAGTCCTGGAAGATGAAACCGAGCTCGTCACGGCGAAAGGCGCTGAGCTTGTTCTTTGACATGGTGGTGATGTCGCTGCCGTTGATGAGTATGCGGCCCGCGGAGGGCCGGTCGATGGTGGATATGCAATTGAGCAGCGTCGTCTTGCCCGAGCCCGATGGCCCCATGATGGCGACGAATTCGCCGCGTGCGACGTCGAAGCTCACGCCGGCAAGCGCGTACATGAGGTTCTGGCGGCCGCCGAACACCTTCTCGATATTGCGCACGCAGAGGATGGGGGAGGACGCAGAGCGGGACGATCCCGTCACGCTGGCAGGTGGCGTTGCGATGACCTCAGACATGGATGCTCCTTCCCGTGCGCGGCACCTTGACGGAGGCGTAGGCGAGCATGCCAGCGACGATCGCCGCCGCAACGAGCGTGACGGCTCCCACGCCCTTCGTCACCGTTGATAATACCTTTGATGCCTTCATAGGACTAACCTTTCGTGTGTGGATTATCGGGCAGCATCCATGGTGATGCGCGAAGATTGCGGTTGCCATCGAAGCGGCTTACCCGTGACTTACGAATTCGTAAGGGTGCAATCGACTGGCGAGACTGACGTGCACGCCATCTGCGCCTATTGCTGAATTAGGTGCATGCGGCGACGGTCGTGGGGAAAGCTGATCTGCACGCGAGTCCCCACGCCCTCCTCGCTTGCGAGCATGATGCCAAGCCCCATTTGCGTGCACATGCGGGCGACGAGGAAGAGCCCCATGCCGGTCGCCGACCCGTGCGCGCGACCCACCTCGCCCGTGAAGCCGCGGTCGAAGACGCGTGGCACGTCTGCGGCCGGGATGCCGCAACCGTTGTCGCGCACCTCGAGCATCGTGCAGGCATGCGGCCCCTCCTCGTCGTTTTCGCAGGCTTCGAAGGTGATGGTTTCGGCATCGTATTTTGCGGCGTTGATGATGAGCTGGGTGAGGATGAACGCAAGCCAGGCCTTGTCGGCCACGACCGTGGTCTGCGGATCGATGCGGATGTCGATGGCGACGCCGCATGACGTGAGGTAGCGCATGTTCGCCTTACACGCTTCGCCCACCGCATCACCGAGCGCGATTTCGCGAATGACGTAATCGTTTACGAGCGTGTCGGAGCGCGCGGTGAAAAGCGCCTGTTCGACGAGATGCTCGACGCGTTCGAGTTCAAGCTTGAGTATGCTCGCATCCTCGCCGTGCATCTTGTCGAGGAGGAGCCGCGCGGCGGCAAGTGGCGTCTTGACCTCGTGTACCCAGAGCTCCGTGTACTGGGCACGATCGTGGCTCTGCATTCTGAGCTCGTTGCTTTCGCGCATCGCCTGCTCTGCGATCGAACGCGCCATGGCGAGTGCGATTCGTCCCTCCAAAAACGCGGGTTCGTGGACGATTTCGTCGAAATAGCGCGTCTTGTCGAGCGACTCCAGCGCCTCTCCGATGCTCTTCCAGAACAGTGCGCGTCGTCGGTATTCCAGAACAAACGATAGGATCAGAACCGCCACGAGCGTGAAGTCGATGAGAAGGGTCGCGTCGGTGGTCATGCCGAGCACGACGAGCATGAAGGAGACGAAGGCGATGACAGCGCAGGCAAGCGCAAGAATCGGCGCCTTGTCCCGCAGGAAGGCCCGCATCGTGAACCGTGGCATGTCATGCGCGTCCATGTGCCCCTCACGCCATGATCACATAGCCGAGCGAGCGGCGTGTCTGCAGGAAGTCGTCTGCGATGCCGATGCTTGCGAGCGTCTTACGCAGGCGATTTATGTTGACCGTGAGCGTGTTGTCATCGACGAAGGCGTCGGACTCCCAGAGGTCGCACATGATTTCCTGACGCGAGATGATGGTTCCGGCATTGCGCATGAGCAGGGCGAGAATGCGCTGCTCGTTGCGCGTCAGCTCGGCAGACCTGCCCCGATAGCGCACTTCGGACACGCTCAAATCGAGTGTGACCTCCCCGTGTGTGATGGTGCTGGCCTCGGCCGACGCCGTCGCATGACGTTTGACGAGCGATGCGATGCGCGCGAGCAGCACCGCGGGACGATAGGGTTTGGCCACGAAGTCGTGAGCACCCAGGTTGAGGGACATGACCTCGGTGAATTCGTCGTTCTTTGCCGTGAGGACGATGATGGGGACATCGCTTTGCCTGCGCACGTCGCGACAGATGGACTGCCCATCCGCTCCGGGAAGGCCAAGGTCCAAGATGACGCAATCGGGATTGACGTCGACGATGTCATGTGCGGCGGTTTCGAAGTCATCGCAGGCGCGTGTCTCGTATCCGTTGAGCTCGAGCAGGTGCGCGAGCTCGTTGCGCAGGGTCGCGTCATCTTCGACGATGTAGACGATGGCCATGATGGAATCCCGTTCGCTTGGATATGGTGGCTCCATTTTAGCCGCACGTGGGCGTGAAAGACGGCAAGGAGCGGAATCTTACGCAGGTGTAAGAAAGCGTTGGAAAATGCAAACGAAACATCGGGCTGCTCTATGAGAATGTGCGAATAGTCTGCGAAAAAGATAACCAACCGGCGTATCATGGAAGACACGCGAAGGAGGTGGGTGACATGCTGCGCAAGATCGACAAGCTTGAGCTTCTGAAGCATATCGTCTTCATCGTCTGCGTCGGCATCGTGTCGGCCTTCACGTCCATCGTCCTGTGCCTCTGCGTCAACTTCGCCTACCATGTCAATCAGACCTTTGCCTGGACGCTCTTCTTTCTGCCGCTACTGGGCGTCTTGTCCCTTGCCCTCTACAAGGCCTTCAAGCTGCCTTACGACTATTCGACAGATACGCTTGTCGAGCAGATGCGCAATAACGACGTGGTTTCGCCTGCGCTCGCACCGGGCATCATCGTGGGTACCTGTCTCACGATCCTGGGCGGCGGTGCCGTCGGCAAGGAGTCGAGCGCCTTTCAGGCGGGCGCGTCGGTGAGCGAGACCTTGGGGCGGGCGTTCAAGCTCAAGAATTGCCTTGTCGACAAGCAGGATAGGGAACTGTATGGATATGCGGCGCTCATGGGCATGAGCGCGACGTTTTCCGCCCTGTTCTTCGCTCCGCTGGGAGCCGTGTTCATGGTGCTCGAACTTACGCGTTTCAAGAACCTCAGCTTGCCGCGTTTCATTGCCATGATTGCCTCGGCCGCCATTGCCGCTTCCATCGCCTATCCCTTCGGTATCGGCGACATCATCCCGCGGGTCGTCATTCCTGCCATGACCGGCGAGCTCGTGCTCTACACCATCATCGCCGGCATGGCATGTGGCGTACTCGGCGGTATCTTCGGGCGGGCGCTGCGCTTCACGCGCAAGCTCCTCAAGACGCATTTCGATAGGCCCTATCTCACGGTCATCGTCTCGGGCCTCGTCATCGTCTGCCTCGTGTATTTTCTCGACCTACGCGTTTTCGAGGGCTCGGGAATGAACCTGCTCAAGCACGCACTTGACGGATCCATTGGCACCTATGATTTCGCGATCAAGGCCGGTCTTGTGTTTCTCGCGCTGGCCTTTGGCTTCAAGGGCGGCGAAATCATGCCGACGCTTGCCATCGGCGGTCTGCTCGGCTGCACGCTCGGCCAGCTCATGGGCATCGATCCCGCCTTTATGAGCGCGCTCGGCGTCATCGGCTTTTACGTGGGCATGTCACGCTGTCCCATTGCCGGGTTCTTCCTCGGCTGCGAGGTCTTCGGCTGGACCATCGCGCCCTTCCTCGCGATTATCGTGATATGTGCCGTCATGGGCAATTGGGATTACGGCTACTACGGGCATGGCCTCATCTACGAGATGCGTAAGGAACTTGCGCAGAGGCACGCGAACGCGGCAGGCGCAAAGGCAGTCTCCGCAAACGCGTCAACTGAGGCTGCGAACGGTCAAGGAAAGAATACAAAATAGCGTTCATCGGAAAATTAGAACCGCTTGCGTCAAAAAACTTTTCAAAAACAGAAAAATATGCTGTTGACTTCTATCCGCAGTGGAGTAGATTGTACACGTAGGATATACACGTATCGGAATAGGGGAGTTTTCCGCATATCCACGTGTGTTGAGGAGGATGCCATGGCGGCTCCGAGGAAGGATGACGAGCGAGCACGTCTCTATGCCGCGGCCCTGCGTCTGTTTGGCGAGAAGGGCTATATCGCGACGTCCTACATGGACATCGCCGTTGCATGCCATACGAGCAAATCCGTCGTACAACACTACTACCCCCGCAAGGAGATGCTGCTCGCCCACTACATTGACGACCATTTCTCGTGGGTGATCAAGAAGGCGCAGGATCTCTGCCCGCCCCAATGCGATGTCTTGGAGCTGCTGTGCATGATGGGCTTCATTCATCTGGGGATGCTCATCAAGGACGAGGAAGCGTCCCCACTCGTGCAGGATTTCCTGAGGCATCCGGCCCTTCTCGACGAAATGATCATCCGCGAGCGCGACTGGCTCGCCGACCGATGCCCGGACGATCTGGACAGGAGCTTTGTCGGTGATTGTCTCGTCGTCGGCTTGAGTGGGGCCTACGGGCTCTTGTCGGTCACCTTGGAGGAAGGTCGCAGGGTGACCCCCGAATACCTCATGCAGATCACTTTCGTTCCCTTTGCCATTTCGATCGGAGGCAAGCTCGAGCGGGTGGAGGAAATCATCGAGGAATGTAGCTTGCTGCAGGAAACACAGTAGGAGGAGCATCATGAGACCAATGGAATTTGCCAAGCGGACGGCGGCCAACAAGGCCATTGATTACTTTATGGAGGATCCCGTCCCGCGCATCGAGAGCATGATGGCCACCGTCAACAAGATGTTGCCCGATGCGCTCTTTCCGTCGCAACGCAAGGCCTTCAACAAGGCCATCGAGGAGCGCAATAACTGGTATCAGCTCATCTGTCGCGTTGCCGACCTTGACCCGGATGTCGCCACGGGCTTGCTCAAGTGCTTTTTGACCGAGGCGAACCTCGTTGCCTGGGACAAGCAGGAGAAGTCGCGCGAGAAATACCAGTGCAACATTCCCTGGGCCGTGCTCCTCGACCCCACGAGCGCCTGCAACCTGCATTGCACGGGTTGCTGGGCTGCGGAGTACGGTCACAAGCTCAACCTGAGCTATGACGACATCGACTCCATCATCAACCAGGCAAACGAGCTCGGCACGCACGTCTTCATCTACACGGGCGGCGAGCCGCTCGTGCGCAAAGCTGACCTCATCAGGCTCTGCGAGGCGCACCCGGACTCCGCTTTCCTCTGCTTCACCAACGCCACCCTCATCGACCAGGCGTTCGTCGAGGAGGTCGCCCGCGTGAAGAATTTCGTGCCGATCATCTCGGCAGAGGGCAACGAGCAGACCACCGACGCCCGCCGTGGCGAGGGAACCTACCAGAAGATCGACAGTGCCATGGACCTGCTCAAGGCGCGGGGCGTCCCCTTCGGGGTCTCCATTTGCTACACGAGTCAAAACGCGGAGGCGGTCTGCACCGAGGAGTATTACGACTGGCTCATCGACAAGGGCGCCTTCTTCGCATGGATTTTCACCTACATGCCCGTTGGCAAGGATTCGCCCGCCGAGCTCATGCCCACGCCCGAGCAGCGCGAGATGCTTTACGACTTCAATCACAGGATGCGCCATGAAAAGCCGCTCCTGACGCTCGATTTCCAGAACGATGGCGAATTCGTCGGCGGATGCATCGCCGGCGGCAGGCGCTATCTGCACATCAACGCCAACGGAGACGTGGAGCCCTGCGTGTTCATTCACTATTCCAATGTCAACATCCATGACGTGAGCCTGCTCGATGCACTGCGGTCACCGTTGTTCATGGGCTACTACCACGGCCAGCCCTTCAACGACAATCACCTGCGTCCTTGTCCGATGCTCGAGAACCCCGAATGCATCGAGAAGCTCGTCGAGGAATCGGGTGCGCATTCGACGGACCTGGTCCAGGAGGAGTCGGTCTACGAGCTCACCGCGAAGACGCGCCCCATGGCACGTAAATGGGCACCGGTCGCCGAGCGCATCTGGACCGACGAGAACGACGAGCGCGCTTCCGAACGGCATCGGGACGATTTGGGGCAGGCGACGTCGGACCTGAGGAAGTTCGAGCGCGACGGACGCGTCGTCCGCAGCGCCTTTGACGAGGAGCGCGACTTGCGCAGTGTCGCCGAGCGCGATGAGGAAATGGATCGCAAGCTACACGAAATCACCGAGTCCGAGAAGGTGCTCGTCTAGCGAGGCAGATCGAGACACCATGTCAGCGTAACGCTGAGAGAGGAGGGGCACATGAGCGAGAGGAACCTGAGTCGTCGGTCGTTTCTAGCCGGCACGGCAGTCACTGCGACGGCTGCGTGTCTGGGCATGAACGCTGCCGTGCCTGCGGCAAAGGCCCTGGCGGAGAACGTCGATCCCGCCGGCGAATGGGTGAGGACCACCTGTTCGCCCAATTGCACGGGGGCGTGCGGTCTCAAGGGATTCGTTCACGAGGGCCAGATCAAGATGATCTCGCAGGCGTCCGACTATCCGTTCGAGCAATACAATCCACGGGGATGCCTCAAGGGCCTGTCCGTCAACACGATGCTCTACGGCCCACACAGGCTCACGACGCCGCTCGTCAAGAACGACGATACGGGCAAGATGGAGGAGGCCGACTGGGACACGGCGCTCGACGCGGCGGCCACCAAGCTTCGCGCCGTCATGGACAAGTACGGTCCGGAGTCCGTGGGCGTGATATGGCAGGTGCAGGGCACCGGTCACATCCAGAAGGGGTCGATCATCCGCCTATCCAACATGATGGGCTGGTCGGCCATTGGCTGTTACGAGATGAACGGCGACCTTCCCATGTTCTGGCCCGAGACCTTTGGCGTGCAGAGCGAGGAGCTCGAGTCGTATTGCTGGGAAGACTCCATGTACACCATGATCTTTGGCTCGAACGTCATGGTCACCCGTCTGCCCGATGCGCACTTTCTCAACATCTCGCGCGAAAACGGCGGCAAGGTCGTTAACTTCGACCCCAACTACTCGGCCACGTCCGAGAAATCGACCGAGTGGGTGCGTCTCAAGCCCGACACCGACGCGGCCTTCGCGCTGGCAGTCGCCAAGATCATCATCGACGATGGCCTCTACGACGAGGCGTTCTGCAAGAACTTCACCGACATGCCGCTGCTCGTTGACACGGCTACGGGCAAGCACATCGAGGCCGCCAACGTGGTCGGGCTCTCGGCGTTTTCCGCGCCGGCATACCGCAGCACCTATGTGGCCATCAATGCCGCGGGCGCTCCCTTCGCGGTTAATCCCGAGCGGCTGGGCGGTATGGAGGACTGCACGCTCGAGTATACGGGCGACATACGGCTCAAGGACGGCACGACCGTGCATGTCAAGAGCGGCTTCAGGTTGCTGCGCGAAAGCCTCGTGGGCAAGACGGCATCGTGGGCGAGTGATACCACGAGCATTCCCGTCGAGACCATCGAGCGCATCGCGCACGAGTGCGCGACCATCAAACCCATGCACATCATCTTCGGCGGTGCCGGGACGCAGTGGTATCACGGCGATCTCAAGGGGCGCTCGCTCGCGCTCATCGCGGCGCTCACGGGCAACATCGGCCAGCTCGGCGGCGGCATCTCGACCTACGTCGGCCAGTACAAGACGCGTTTCATTCCCGCTTCGTGGTTCAACCCGCCGCGCATGAACAAGCACTCCATGTCCTTCCAGTACGCCGTCACCGGACGCACCGAGACGATGCAGCAAAACGCGTTTCCCCCCAATGGCCTCAAGGCGCTCGTCGTGGGCTGGGGCAATCCGATGGATCAGCACAACGTGGCCAACTGGCTGCGAAGCGCGAAGGAGAGCGGCGAGCTCGAATGCCTTGTCACGCTCGACTTCCAGCGCACTACCACCGTCGACATGAGCGACGTTGCCCTGCCGGCACCCAGCTGGTACGAGAAGCTCGAGCTCACTACGACGCCGTTGCATCCCTGGGTGCAGCTCCAACAGCAGATGGTCGATCCACCAGGCGAGGCACGGCCCGAGATATGGATTTGCAAGGAGCTCGCCACGCATATCGATCCCTCGTATGCGGACCAGTGGCCGGTCTTCGACGAATCGCAGGCCGAGCAGGTCGCTGACGAGGTGCTGCGCACGCTTCTGGCCAACGGCGGCCCTTATGTCAACCAGCTCACGGCCGAACAGTTGCGCGAGGGCCCGGGCAAGCTCTGGCACGCCAATCCCGGCGAGAAGCGCATTCCGTTCTGGAGCCAGATTCACGAGGGCACGCCGTTTCCCAGTCAGTCGCTCCCCAACGCAATCGACGTGACGGCGCCCTTCGTTAGGTCCGGGCGCATCCAGTTCTACCGTGACGAAGACGAGTTCCTCGAGCTCGGGGAGCAGCTTCCGTGCTACAAGCCCGCCTTCGAGGACACGGAGTACAAGGACGATCCCGAGGCACGTACCAAGTACCCGCTCGCGTTCATCACGCGTAACAGCACGTATCGCGTGCACTCCACGTACGTAAACAACCCCTTCATGCTCGAGCTGCAGAACAGCATGCCCAAGATCTTCATGAATCCCGACGATGCCAAGGAGCGTGGCCTGGAGGCAGGCGATTTGGTCGAGGCCTACAACGGGCGCGGCAAGTGCCAGGGCGGCCTCGTGCTCGATCCGGGCATGTATCCCGGACAGGCGATCTTCGACCAGGGATGGTGGAGCGAGTACATGGATGGCGACAGCTACAACTCGCTCATCTATCCGTGGATCAACCCCACCAATGAGGTGTATTACCTCTCGGGCGTGTGGTCGCCCAACATGGCGTGGAACGAGTGCGCATGCAATGTCCGTCTACTGCAAAAGGGCGGCGCGCGTAAGGAGGTCATGCAATGAGATACGCAATGGCCATCGACCTTGACCGCTGCATAGGATGCAGGACCTGCGCGGTCATCTGCAAGGATCATAACGCTGAGCCCCGTGGCATCTGGTGGAACCGCGTCTTCGCGCCGGGCGCGCCCGAATATGGCACGTCGGTGATCGTGGACGGCATGCCGCGTATGGAGTTTCTGCCCATCAGCTGTCAGCACTGCGAGAACGCGCCGTGCCAGCAAGTATGCCCGACGGGTGCCACCTATACCGATGACACGGGTACCGTGCTCGTCGACTACGAGAAGTGCATCGGCTGTCGCTACTGCATCACGGCTTGTCCCTACGAGGTGCGCCAGTTCAACTGGAGCAAGCCCGAGGGCATCGAGGGCGTGGACGGCGAGTACCGTTGGGGCTATCCCGAGGATTACCGCCAGGACGGACGGCTCGTCTACACGCCGGTGCGTCCCGAGGGTGTAGTCGAGAAGTGCACGTTTTGCGTCCAGTACACCAATCAGGGCGGCATCCCGGCCTGTTGCACGGGTTGCCCGGCAAACGCCCGCATATTCGGCGACATCGAGGATTCCGAGTCCGAGGTCTCGCAGTATCTTTCCGGGCGCGAGTGGTTCGTCATCGGCGAATCGCACGGCACCAACCCGAAGGTGTATTACCTGCCTTCCAAGCGCGGAGAGGGGGAGCAATCATGACGGAGCAAACTCGTAAATCACGCAAGTGGCCCATCATCGTGGCCGTCGTCTTCGTGGCGATAGGTTGCGCGGCGTGGATTTGCCAGCTCACGATGGGCCTGCTCGTGGGGTCGGGCATGAGCAACACGTTCGCATGGGGCCTCATGATTGCGGTCTTCGCATTCCTCGTCGGCTTTGGCGCGGGCAGCCAGTTCGTCGCGTCCTATATCGTGCTCGCCAATCGCAAGGACCTCATGCCCTACGCCAAGACCGCGCAGGCCATTGCGCTTGCCGGCGCCATCGGGGCGGGCGTGGCGATTCTGATCGACCTGGGACATCCGGCGCATATCATGTCGATGATCACGGCGCCCAATCCAACCTCGGCTCTCACGTGGGACATGATCGCGCTTTCGGTATTCATCGTCATCGCGGTCATCAACGTCATCGCCATCGCGCGCAAGAGCAAATTGCTCAAGTTCTGGATGGCCCTTGGCCTCGTGAGCGCGTTTGCGCTGCAGCTCGTCGAAGGGCTGCTCTTCGCCCTCATGGAGACGCGCGTATGGTGGCATAGCGTCATCATGCCCGTCGACTTCATCGTGGTCGCTCTCGTATGCGGCCTGGCGATCGCCGTCATCGTCTGCGCGCTGCAGAAAGACGAATACAATCCCGAGGCCCTTCATGACCTAAGCTTCTTGCTCGTCGTCGCCATCATCATCCACCTCGTGCTCGCCGTCATCGAGCTTGCCCTCGTGTGTCTTGGGGGCAGCGCCGCCGATGCGGGAGCGCTCACGGCAATCGGGGGCACGTGGCTGCTCTACGTGCTCGAGCTCGGCTTGCCGCTCGTCGCCGTGTTCGTGTTGTTGCGGGGCAAGAAGGATCCGGCCAAGAGCATGCTCATCGGCGGCGGTCTGGTTGTCGTGGGCATGTTCTGCCATAGGCTCATGCTGCTCTATCCGGCCTTCGGCAGCCCCGCGCTCTACGTTCCGCTATCCAATGAGCCTTCGCCGAGCTGGCCTCTGCCCGCCTCGACGGGCCTGTACGACCATACGGGCAACGCATTCGAGATCGCACAGGGCTATGTTCCCAACTTCTTCGAATGGGCGAGCATGCTGCTGCCGCTTGGAATCGCGCTCATGGTCTTTCTCGTCGCGATGTGGTTCATCGGCAAGATAGATAAACCCGCTCCGACGGCGAATAACCGGACGGCCGTCGCGTCACACGTCGTCGCATCCGATGAAGCCATTGTGGCCGATGAGATTGGTGACGAGCCGATCGACGGAGGTATTGTCGACGAGGTCGCCGTCAAGGAAGCCGTCGCCACTGACAAGAAGGAGAAGTCCCGATGAGGCCAATGAAGAGAACACTCACGTTGTTGCTAAGCGCCGTGCTCGTGGTTTGCGCAGCGCTATGCGTTGCCGGATGCGGGGGACAGCAGGCGTCATCGTTGGCAACAAGCTCGGCGGCCTCGTCGAGCGCAGCCTCCGAAGCGGGCAAGACGCTCGTGGTCTATTTCTCGGCTACCGGCAACACCGAAGCCGTCGTCCAGGATATCGTCGACGAGACCGGTGCGACGAGCTTTGCCATCCAGCCGGCGCAGCCCTATACGAGCGAGGACCTCGACTACAACGATCCGGACAGCCGCGTCTCGAAGGAGCATGCGGACCCGTCCTTGCAGGACGTTGCGCTTGCCCAGGACACGCCTGACGACTGGGCTTCCTACGATACCGTCCTCATCGGATATCCCATCTGGTGGGGCGAGGCGGCATATCCCGTGGCGAGCTTCGCGAAGGCCAATGACTTCACCGGCAAGACCGTCATCCCGTTCTGCACGTCGGCGTCATCTGGCCTGGGGCAGAGCGCAGAGCATCTCTCCGAGCTCGCGAACGGTGGAGAGTGGATGGGCGGCATGCGCTTTCCCTCGGGCGTGAACGGCGACGAGGTGCGCCAGTGGGTTGACGATCTCGGTCTCGAGAAGCAGAACCTGTAACGGGAATGTCGATGAAGGGAGCGTGTCATGATCGAGATTCTGAAGACCCACGATGGCACGCTCAGGCGTCTTGACGCGGTCGAGTCGGGCTGCTGGGTAAACGTGTGCGCCCCTAGCGATGAGGAGACCAGATGGCTCGCCGATAGCCTGGGCATAGGTGACGATTTCATCGATGCCATGCTCGATCGTGACGAAATCTCGCGTATCGACAAGGACGAAGAGGCCAAGCAGGCCCTTGTCGTCGTCGACTTTCCCGCAGCCGAGACCATGGGTGACAAGGTGAATCCGGGCCTCGAGCAGTTCGATACCCAGCCCATTTCCATTCTCCTGCTCGAAAAGCCAGGCGTCGTGGTGACCTTGACCAATGCGCCGTGCTCCATCATGGAAAGGTTCAAGAGCGACAAGGCATCATCCATCGTCACGAGCAAGCGCACGCGTCTTTTGCTCGAGGTTCTCCTGGAGGTTTCCCAGGGCTACATCGACGCCCTACGCGTCCTCGAGAAGCAGACCATGGCCCTCGAACGCAAGATGCGAAAGAAGCAGAACAACGAGGGGCTCATGAGCATGCTGGGCATCGAGAAGTCGCTGCTCTACATGTCGACGTCGCTCAAGAGCTCCGCTCCGACGCTCCAGGCCATCAAGAACGGGCAGTTCGTGAAACTCTTCGAGGAGGACGAAGAACTGCTCAATGACGTGATCGTCGAGTATCGGCAGGCGTCCGAGATGTGCTCGATCTACACGGATGTCATCACCAGGGCGATGGATGCCTTCTCGGGAGTCGTCAGCAACAACGTCAATGCCTCCATGGGCGTGCTCACCACCATCACGCTTCTGCTGTCGATTCCGACCGTGGTGTTCAGCTTCTACGGTATGAACACCAACCTTTTGCCCATGAGCGATTCGTGGGTGTTTCCCATGCTGCTTTCGGTCGCCTTGGCGGCTGTTGCCGTCGTCGCGCTGCTGCGCTGGAGAAGATAGCGCAGGGTCGAAGCGCTTGGGACGAAGGGCGTCGCAGCTGCGCTCATAGTCCTGTGCTCGCACGAAAGCGCCACCGGTGCTTCCGGCTCGTGCGGAAATCGCGAAGCTGCGACGTCCTTCGTCCATGTCCTAGCGTTTCGATCCTCCGAAGAAATACGGGGACTGGGGCAAATAACCGTCCCCTTGTCTCCACCGCGGGCCTGTTCGAGACGCCCGGCCGATCGCCCGCCCTGTGCCGGTGAAGTAATTACCGTTTTGATCCTCCAAAGAAATAGGTAAAACATGTGTCCGCCATCATGTCGACATCGAACGCGTCTTGCCAATCGAGTGCGGCTTCTTGCGCGGGAAGTAGGTCGCTCGTGACATTTGCCGGCACGTTCGCATGGTGCGCGTTAAGTGTCGCGCGACTCATGCCGTGCGCGACGAGGAATCTTCCATCAGGTGCAAGTAGGGATGAGGTCGCCCTGACAAGCGCTTCCTTGTCGAGGATATGGGGATAGGCGTTGTAGATGACCACGACGTCGAAGGGCTCGTCGCTCGTGAAGTCGAGGATGTCGCGACACTCGAAGCGCAGACACCTAGGATCGACATCCGCGAAACTGGTGCGTGCGCAGGCAAGCATCTCCTCCGAGAGGTCGAGGGCGACGATCGTCTGCGCCCCCAAATCGAGATAGGCGCGCTCCATGATGCCCGTGCCGCAGCCGACATCGAGCACGCGCGATCCCTCGTGCACGCCGGCGAGCTGCGCGACCATGAGGTGCTTGGGTCCGGCAGGTTCGGCCTGCTCGTTCCAGTCTGCGGCGCGTTCGTCGAAGTAGGCGCCTATCGTGCCAATGCTCATCACGGGTCCTTTCTAATCAAACGAGCCGAATGAGACAGTTGCTCAGAGCAACTGTCTCATTCGCTTTTCTTTGGCACTACGAGGAAACCGTCCTCATAGGCAATGAGATCGATGGAGACGTCGTAAACGTCTTCGATGGTCTCCTTGGTCACGACCTCGCGCCCTCCGCTTGCGCGTACCAGCCCGTCCTTGAGCATGAGGAAGCGATCGCAGTAGCGTAAGGCAAGGTTGATATCGTGCAAGACGGCCGCGCAGGCGATGCCGTGCTCGTGGGCAGCCCCGCTTATCAGCTCCATGACCTCGATTTGGTTTGCCATGTCGAGGTTGTTTGTGGGCTCGTCAAGAAGCAGTACGTCGGTCTCCTGCACGAGCGCGCGGCCGATCACGACCTTCTGGTGCTCACCGCCGGAGAGCTCGTCGAGGTAGCGTAGGGCGAGCGGCCCAAGGCCCAGCTCGTCGATGACGCGATCGACGATGGCGAAGTCCTCGTCGGTGGGCGCGGCCTTGATATAGGGCTTTCTGCCAAGCAGGAGCGCGTCGTAGACGGTGACGCCGTGCGCATGGGAATGCTGGGCAACGAGCGCGATTTGCCGTGCCCGCTCCTCGCGCGTGTAGGCAACGATGTCCTTGCCAGCGAGCGTGACCACACCCCGTTGGGGACGGATGATGTCATCGAGGCAGGAGAGCAACGTCGACTTGCCGCAGCCGTTGACGCCGAGGATGGCCAGGAAGGAACCTGGCATGATCTGTGCGCTCACCTTTTCGAGGACCTGTCCCGCTCCGCGGTACGCATAGGCGACGTCACGGGCTTCGAGGATGGTTCCGGGAACTTGCTCGCGGGCATGGTTCATCGATGTGCTCCTCGCATGAGCAGGTACAGGAAGAGGGGTGCACCCACGAATGACGTGATCGCGCTGATCGGCAATACGACGGAGGCAACTGCCATGCGCGCAATTACGTCGGAGAGGAGCAGGATGACCGCGCCCGCGAGCGCGGATGCCGGGAGGAGATACCGATAATCGTTACCGATGAAGCGGCGCATGATATGCGGAGCGACCAGGCCGATGAAGTTGATCGTTCCGCAAAAGGCGATGACCGTCGAGGAGGCGAATGCCCCGACGATCATGTTGAGCAGACGCGTTCGCTTGACGTTGAGCCCGAGTCCATGCGCGGTACCCTCGCCGGATTCCATGGCGTTGAAGCTCCAGCGGTTGAGGTGGAAGAAGGCGAATGCCGCCAGCGTGACGATGGCCATGATCGCGATTTCACGATAGGACGTGCGCCCGAGGTCGCCAAAGGTCCAGAACACGACGGCGGCGACCTGCGTATCCGTCGCGAAATATTGGATGAGGGCGGTCGCGCCCGTGAAGAGTGCGGATAACGCGACGCCCGCGAGCACGATGCTCTCGGGTGTCATGTCGCGAAAGCGCGAGAGTGCGAGGATGATGAGCGTCGAGGCGATGGCCCCGGCAAACGCGCAGATGACGGTGAGGTAGGGGTTGCTCGTCCCCAGGCCCTCGTAGGCTGCGGCGGACGAGCCCATTCCCAAGACGATGATGGCGATCGACGCGCCGAATGCGGCTCCCTGCGATATGCCTAGGGTGCTTGCCGAGGCAAGTGGATTGCGCAACACGCTCTGAAACGCGCAGCCGGCAAGCGCGAGCGCGATGCCGCCCACGATTGCGGTGAGCACGCGTGGCATGCGCAGGTTCCACACCACGATCAGATCATGCACGCTTCCCTGGCCCACGAGTGCCGCGAGCACGTCGAGGGGCGAGAGATCGGCCGTACCGAGCGTGATGGAGACGATGACGAGAACGAGAAGGAGCAGGGCGAACAGGAAGATTATCAGGCGCTTGTGCCTGATATAGCCGTGATATTGCTCCTTGTACGAGGTCGGCACCTGTGCGGCGTGGGCCGTTCTCATGTCCTCGGGGTTCATCTTCCGTGTCCTTCGAGCCGGATTCTCAGTGTCTAGAAGGAGATCTTGCCGAAGTCGAGACCCGCGGCATGAAGCTGGTCGTAGCAATCCACGCCGAGCATCGTCTCCAGGATCTCACGATACGTGCTCGCGAGGTCAACGTCCGAGAACGCGTCGGGATATACGGTTGCGCCGTTGAAGTAGGCATCGCAGATGGCGATCTCGATGTTGGTGCCGTTCATGTTGTACGAAGGCTGGGTGTAGAGGTTGCCGGCCTGGAATGCCTTGAGATTGTCGAAGAACGCCTGGTTGGAAGCGTAATCCTTCTGCATCAACTCCATATTGCCCGCATTGAGGAACATGTAGTCGGGGTTCCACTCGCCGAGCTGCTCGAGCGTGACCTCGATGGACCCGGATTGCGCGGCACTATCGGCGACGTTGTCGATATGCACGGCCGTGAAGGGCGGATACTGCGCATAGGTGCCGCCGAAGCTCTTCGCGCCCTTGTAGTTCACGGCACCGGCATAGCAGGTGGGCCTGTCTTCCTGCGGGATGCCGGCAGTGCGGCTGTCGAGGTCGGCCTGCCAGCCGTTCATCTTGTCGATGACCTGCTGTGCGTGCTCGGTGGTTCCGAGCACGTCTCCGACGACTTCGATGGACTTGAAGACATCTTCGGTGAACATCTGGTCCTGATAGGAGATGCCGATGACGGGGATGCCGATCTGGTCCTGCAGATCGTCACATTCCCGCGCGGAGCGGCTCGAGATGATCACATCGGGTGCGAGCTCGAGCATTGCCTCGCCATCGACGCTCGTCTCCATGAGGTGATTGCCGTTCGAGGTGGTGGGAAGACTCGCGAAGACCTGCTCGCAGGCGACAGTATAGGGGCGTGCGGGCGTGGCGGGCTTGTCCATCTCCGTCACGGCAACGAGCTTGTCGGCGCCCCCGGCGTAGACGACGAAACGCGCGGCGCTCCCGACCGTGGCGCAGGTCTGGACGTCGGCGGGAATCGTCACCGTACGGCCATAGACATCGGTGACCTCTCGTGTGTCACCGTTGCCCTGCGTGTCCGATGCGCAGCCCGCCAGTGCGAGTGCCAGAAGGCAAAATGCCAGGATGGCAACGAGTGCCCTTTTCATGTGCATCCCTCTCATCCAATTCCAGTGTTACGAATTGCGAATTGAGGTTACCATAAGCACGACTTGAGTGTTACGAATTGATAATACGTCACATGATAAACGGTGAGCGCGGCCAATCATGAGTTGAGCGGTCATTTAAGGACAGAAAAACGCAAAAACCCAAATAGTGTTCAAAAACTAATAAAAATCTGTTAATTTGAACATATGCTGAGACGACGCCGTTCGTGGCATTACGTTGCGACGGGGTATGAAGGATAGAAGGGCAGTATGGATTCGAGTACGGCAAACGCGGGCGCACTGGGCAAGAACCAGTTCGTCGTGCTGCTCAGGTTGCTGCACGAGCCGGGGCTTTCCCAGCGGACGATCGCCGAGCGCACGGGCCTTTCGGTGGGTACGGTCAATTCCTCGGTTCGCCAGCTCGTCGAGCGCGGCGACCTCGAGAAGGACGCGTCCGGAAATCTTTGCGTGACCGATCTGGGCGTTCGTTCCCTCGAGCCGTATCGGGTCGACAACGCGATCATCCTCGCAGCTGGGCTCTCCACGCGCTTTGCCCCGATTTCCTACGAGAAGCCCAAGGGGCTCTTGCGCGTACGAGACGAGGTCCTCATCGAACGTCAGATTCGCCAGCTCAAGGAGGCGGGCATCGACGATATCACCGTCGTCGTGGGCTACAAGAAGGAGTACTTCTTCTATCTGGAGGAGCTCTTTGGCGTTGATATCGTCGTGAACGAGCACTACGCGACGAGGAACAACCACTCGTCTCTCATGGTCGTGCTCGATAGGCTCAAACGCACCTACATCTGTTCGTCGGATAACTACTTCGTCGACAATCCGTTCGATTCCCACGAGCACGGCGCCTATTACGCGACGCAGTACGCGAAGGACGCGACTGACGAATGGTGCGTGCGCCTGGGGAGCGGCGGCCGCATCGTGGGCGTGACCATCGGCGGGGCCGATTCGCAGATCATGCTCGGCCACGTCTTCTTCGACGAGCCTTTCTCCCGGCGCATGGCCCAGATCATCCGCGACGAATGGGACCTGCCCGTGACGAGGGACAAGCTGTGGGAGAACCTGTTCATCGACCATATCGACGAGCTGCACATGGTTGCCCGGCCCTATCCCGCCGAGATGATTCACGAATTCGACGCTCTCGACGATTTGCGCGAATTCGACCCTACCTTCATCGAGAACGTCGACTCGCTCGCCTTTGACAACATCGTGTCCGCTCTCGGCTGCGAGAAGGCCGACATTCGCGACGTGTATCCGCTCAAGCAGGGCCTGACGAACCTTTCGTGCCACGTGCGCGTGGGCGATGGGGAGTACGTGTACCGTCATCCCGGCGTGGGGACCGAGAACCTCATCGACCGTGACGCGGAGCTTGCCGGACTCAACATCGCGCGCGAGCTCGGCCTCGACAACACGTTCATCACCGGGGATCCGAAGACGGGGTGGAAGCTCTCGCATTTCGTGCCCGATTGCACGCAGCTCGACCCACACGAGAGCGGGCAGACCCGACGCGCCATGGAAATGGCGCGTGCCCTGCACGAGGCGGATGCGACGCTCGAGCGCAGCTTCGACTTCTATGCCGAATCCAAGCGCTACGAGGCGCTATTGCGCGAGCGCTGCGGTGTCATCGACGTCCCCGGCTTCGAGGATATGGCCGCGCGCATGGAGCGGCTGCACGATTTCGCGATGACTGACGAAACGTACACATGCCTGTGCCATAACGACTTCTTCCATTTGAACTTTCTGGTGGGAAAGGATGACAGCATCTCGCTCATCGACTGGGAATACGCGGGCATGTCGGACTACGCGAACGACTTTGGCACCTATACCGTCTGCTGCGAGCTCTCGACCGAGGAGGCCGAGGAGGCGCTGTCGTTCTACTTCGGGCGCACGCCCACGTTCGAGGAACTGCGTCACAACTTCGCGTACGTGGCATTCGCCGGTTGGTGTTGGTACGTCTGGTCGCTCATGAAGGAAGCCGAGGGCGACGTGGTGGGCGAATGGCTCTACATCTACTATCGCTATGCCAAGCGGTACCTGAACATGGTTTTGCCCTGGTACGAGCAGGGAAGGCGCGTCTAGGCGCCGGTGACTTCGATGGTGTCAAGCGCTCCGGTCGCAACGGACAGCGAAGGCGGGGCGAGCACGAGGAGGATGCGAAATGGGTGCGTTCGGTAAGGTCAAATACGGTCTCACGAGCGGTGTGCTATGGGGACTCGACACGGTCATCCTGGGCATTGCGCTCACGATGTCTCCCTATATCGGCACGCTCGAGGCGTTCGCGTTTGCCGCAATCGCGTCGTCGGCGCTGCATGACATCTTCTGCGCCTTGTGGCTTGCGCTCTACATGGGCGTGCGCGGGCGTCTCAAGGACACGTGGGCTGCGCTGCGCACCCGTAGCGGCAAGGTGGTCGTGCTCGGCGCGTTGCTGGGTGGCCCGGTTGGCATGACCGGTTACGTCATCGCCATCAACAACATCGGTGCGGGGTACACGGCCATCATCTCGGCGTTCTATCCGGCCGTGGGCGCAATCCTCTCCTTCATCATTCTCAAGGAACGCATGAACGTAAAGCAGCTCGTTGCGTTTGCCTGCGCGCTCGGTGGCATCGTCGCCATGGGCGTGCTTTCCCTCACCGATGCCGAGACGGTGGGAGATCCCGTCATCGGCCTCGTGGGCGCGGCTGCCTGCGTGCTTGGCTGGGGAAGCGAGGCCGTGCTCTGCGGATGGGGCATGCGCGATGACGCGGTCGACAACGAGACGGCGCTGCAGATCCGCGAGACCACGAGCGCGCTCGTCTACGCCATCGTCGTGCTTCCGGCATTCGGCGCATGGGCGTTCACGGCAAGCGCCTTCCCGTCGCTGGCGACGGGCGTCGTCGCGCTGGCCGCGCTGGCGGGCACGACGTCATACCTCTTCTACTACAAGTCCATCAGCTCGCCTCTGGGCGCGGCGAAGTCCATGGCGCTCAACATCAGCTATTCGGCATGGGCGGTGCTCTTCGCGTTCGTGCTGCAGGGCACGGTGCCGACGCTCGCCTCGGTCGTGTGTTGCGTCGTCATCCTGGCAGGCACGATTCTCGCCGCAAGCGACTGGAACGAGCTCTTCAGCCGCGGTTCGCGGCAGGTCGACGAGGCATAGGTTGTGGAGTTGCTGCCGGGATGAGACAGTTGCTCAGGGACGCTGTCTCATTTTCAAATGAGACAGCGTCCCTGAGCAACTGTCTCATCCCATCCCCTATGCCTCATTCGGGCGCGATACGGTTTGCCAGGTTAGTCACCGCGCTCGCGGCGGCGCCGAGCGAGCCGTCCGTGTTTTCCGATAGGGCCTTGACGAAGGAACGTGCCGCGGAAACGAGGATCTTGCGCGTGGGGCGATCGATCTTGCGCGACGCTTCGAGTATGAGCGACAGACCCCTGGGACCTCCGTTGAGGATGTCGATGGGGTTTTGCGCGTGCGAGACCTCGATGGCCTGGAAGAACGCGTCGACGATTTCCTCGCGCTCGGCGTCATCGTATCCCGAGAGCCATGCGTGCAATGTCCTGGCGGTTGCCTTCGTCGCCTCGGGGAGATTGGGCAGATAGACGAAATCCGCAAGCTCCTCGTCAACCTCCCAGGTGAACGCGCTGTGTTGGTCAAGACCGCTTGCGCTGCTCATCGCGACGTAGACGGGCGCCTCCGATTCGAGCATGATGCCGACAAGCGACTCCTCGGGCACGACCTTGACGAGCTTGCCTTTCAGCGGAGCGTAATCGTCGGCCGTGAAGGTGCCGGCCTTGAATCCGGGGCCGTCGAGGTTGTAGACGCGCTCGATACGCTCCTGGACGGCGGGCGAGCAGCGAAGCGCCGCGTATTCGGCGAGGTTACCGCCCTTGGAGTGACCGACGACGTAGAGCCTTTCGGGTAGGTACGTCTGGTTGGCGACGGTTTCGAGGTACTCCACCGCAAGGTCCTGTGCGGGGACGGGCATCGTGAAGGCCATGTTGAAGTCCTCGCGCCAACCGATGGTCGAGGTGTCGGTTCCGCGAAATGACACGCAAGTGAACATGTCTTTGTAGACGAAGGTCATGGCTCCGAATTGGGTCTGTCGTATCGTGTCGAAGACGGCGTGGTAGTTGAGGGCCGTCATATCGCGAAAACGCGGACTCGCCGCTATGCCGAGCAGTGCGCCCGCGGCCTTTGCCGGATCGAGCAGGTTGGAGAACATGACCGGGTAATGTTCGGCCTGGAGCATCCGCGAGAAGATGACGCCACGCGTGCGTGGCTTGAGCAACGCGTGCAGGCCCCGCTGGTTGGCGTCGCCCGGAAGCAGCGGCACGACGTCCTTGGCATGAATCATGGCGATTTGGGAGAGCACGGTGGCGTCGAGCGTGCAGAAGGGCATGCGCTCGAACGGTGCGAACTGCTCTGCGAGGTAGTCTGTCATGTACGGCATGGGCGTGATCTTTTCCTAGGCGGGATTGACGTGAATCATGACGTGCTTGACCTCGGGAAACGCATGCTCGATATCATCATGGACGCGTTCGGCGATGGCGTGGGCGTCCGTCAGCTGCATCGAGCCGTCGATTGCGATTTCCATGTCGATGTAGACCTTGTCCCCGAACATGCGCGTGCGCAGCATGTCGATGCGTTCGACCTGGTTTTCGGCATCGACGAGCTGGCGAACCTCCTTTTCGAACTGCTCCCCGCAGGAGGTGTCGAGCATCTTCTTCAGGGCGTCGTAGATGATCGAGATGCCCTGCTTGAGGATGAACAGGCAGATGACGACGCTGGCGATGGGATCGAGCACGGGATAGCCGAGCATCGAGCCGCCGACTCCGACGAGCGCGCCGATTGAGCTCATCGCGTCGGAGCGATGGTGCCAGGCGTCCGCCTCGAATGCCGACGAGCGAATGACGCGCGCCCAGTGGCGCGTGTACCAGAACATGCCCTCCTTGACGGCGATGGAGACGATGGCTGCGACGAGCGCGATCATGCCGGGGATGGGCAGACTCTCGTAGTTGCCCGCGAGGATCTTCTCGAGGCCGACCCAGCCGATGCCGACGCCCGTCACCAGCAGGATGAGGCCGAGCACGATGGCGGCGAGGCTCTCGATGCGCTCGTGTCCGTAGGGATGGGACGCGTCGGCCTCGCGCCGGCCGAACCTGACGCCAAGGAAGGCGATGAAGGTCGCGAAGACGTCCGAGAGGGAGTGGACGGCGTCGGAGACCATGGCGCTCGAGTTGCCCATGATGCCCGCGATAAACTTGAACGCCGACAGGAAGACGTTGCCGATGATGCCCACGAGCGAGAGCTTGCGGATGACTGCTGTCTCGTCGGGCTTCGTGTCTTTCTCGTTCGCCTTCATGTCTCCCGATACCTTGCGTGTCGCATTAACGTGAACCCCCGGCCAGTTTTGCTGCCCGGGGGTTCAATGATACCGCTCTTACTCGTCAGTTGGCGGTTCCTTGCCCGTTTTGCCCTTGCGTGCCATTCCGTATTGGATGACGAAGACGGCGACGATAATCGCGATGCCGATCACGTCCGTGATTGATTCGGGAACCATGAGCGCGAGGCCGCCGGCTATGAGGACGATGCGCAGGAGCATGGGTATTCGCTCGAAGAGATTGCCGTTGAGGCCGGCTGCGATGCCGAAGAGGCCCACAAGCGAGGTGATGATCGGGATGATGATTTCCCACCAATTGCTCATTCCGTCGAGCAGCATGATCGGATTGAAGGCGAAGATGTAGGGCACGATGAACGCGGCGATGGCGATCTTGCTTGCCGTGAAGGCCGTCTTCATCGGATTTGACTTAGCGATGGCGCTGCCCGCGTACGCCGCCAGCGCGACAGGCGGCGTGATGTCTGCCACGATGCCGAAGTAGAAGACGAAGAAGTGCGCGGCAACGGCCGGGATCCCGAGCTGGATGAGAATCGGGGCGCAGGTGGAGGCCATGATGCAGTAGTTCGCCGTGGTGGGGACGCCCATGCCCAGGATGATGCAGCACAGCATGGTGAGCACGAGGCCGATCATGGTCGCGTCGCCGGCGAAGTTGACGATGGCGTTGATGAGCGTGCCGGCCAGGCCCGTGACGGTGATGCAACCGGCGATGAGGCCGGCCATGGCGCAGGCGACGGCCACGGAAACGCAGCTGCGGGCACCGGCGATGAGGGCGTCGTAGCCCGTGGCCAGCGCCACCTTGAGCGAGTCGACGAAGACGTTGCCGACGGTCTGACCCTCGGAGCGCTCCTTGACGCCAGTCACGAAGAAGTTGATGAAGCCGATGACGAAGGCGCCCAGGATAGAGATGGCAGCCGATACGGCCATGGTGCGCGCGCCCGAGGCGACGAGCCAGACGAGCAACACGAGCGGGATGACGAGGTAGCAGTTCTTGCCGAGGTAGCTCCATTTGGGAAGCTCGGCACGCGGGATGCCCTCGAGCTGGAGCTTCTTCGCCTCGAGATGCACCGCGAGGAAGATGCCCGTGAAGTAGAGCAACGCGGGGATGATGGCCTTGGCGGCGACCTCGATGTAGGGGATGCCCATGTACTCGGCCATCAAGAAGGCGGCGGCGCCCATGATGGGCGGCATGATCTGGCCACCCGTCGAAGACGCGGCCTCGACGGCTCCGGCGAACTCGGGCTTGTATCCCGTCTTCTTCATCATGGGGATGGTGACCGATCCGGTCGTGACGGTGTTGCCGACCGATGAGCCGCTCACCATGCCGCACAGGGCACTCGAGATGACGGCGACCTTCGCGGCGCCGCCGCTCGACCAGCCGGCGATGCGGTTGGCGAACGAGATGAAGAAGCCGGCGATGCCCGTGCGCTCGAGGAAGGCGCCGAAGATGATGAAGAGGACGATGTAGGTGTAGCAGACGTTGATGGGGGTTCCGATGATGCCGTTGGTGGTGTAGAACATGCGATAGACGACGGTACGCAGGGCGAGCATGAGGTCCATGCCTCGGTCGACCACGAAGAAGTAGAAGGCGTAGACGAGCAGGGCGGCCACCACGAAGATGATGGGCAAGCCGACGCTGCGACGGCAGAGCTCGGCCACGACGAGAATGCCGACGATGCCGATGACGATCATCACCTCGTCAATGCGCGTGCCCAGCTTGATGATGGGCAACGCGTTGAACGCGAAGTAGAAGAAGCAGGCGGCTCCGATGATCATGAGCAGGATGTCGTACCAGGGAATGTAGTTGGTGCGGACCTTCTTCTTGTTGGCGGGATATACCAGAAAGCCGATGATGACGATGCATCCGAGGAAGAGCGTGAGCCTGACCTCGGGCAAAGCCGTGCTGAACAGCGTCATGCCGATGCAGTAGACGGAGAAGACGGCCATGATGGCCCTGACGATGATCTTGGGGACGCCTTCCCAGATGCGCGTGTTGGACTCGCGGTCGAACTTGCGCAGGATCTGCTCGGCCTCGTCGGTCTCGACGGGAGCGGCGGCCTTGTCCATGATGATGTCCGCGCCCTCTTCGGTCGCGATACCCGTCTCGATTTCCTCGCCGACGAGGTCGGAATCCTCGATGGCCTCGAGGGTCTGCTTTGTGGTCTGGTCCGGTGCGCCGGGGTGGGGCGGAAGGTCGACGACGGTCTCGCGCACGTCGACGTCCTGTTGCGCGGTGGGCGCGACGCCGGTCTTCTTTCTCTTGACCCTGTTGTTGATTCTGCTTTCCCTAGCCCTGTGGACCATACGGTTCTCCCTCAAAACGCATCGAAGCCATGATGGAAGGCAGGTGCGCCCCTCGCGTCATGGCTTCGACTTAGATCAAAACGCTTGATGGTCTAGATGACCATCACCTCAAGACTACTTCGTGGGAACGGTGATGTTCTTTTCCGCGAAGTACTTGGCGGCACCGGGATGATACGGGACGCTCGCGACGGACGCACCCTTCTCGAGGCTGATTTCGGCGTACTTGGCATGATTCTCGATGAGGTCGGGCGCATTGTCAAAGATGTCGGCCGTGATGGCGTAGACGTCTTCCTCGGAGACTGCGTTGTCGACGATGATGACGGCGTCAACGCCGACGGTCACCACGTCGGAATCCTGGCCGGAGTAGGTGCCGGCAGGGATGACCGCCTCGGAGTAGAAGTTGTTCTCGGCGATCAGCTGCTGGATGTGAGCCTGGTCGAGCGAGATCAGGTAGGCCTGCTTGGTGGTGGACAGGTCGGTGATGGCCGTGGTGGGAGCACCGGCGACGATGAAGGCAGCGTCGATCTTGCCGTCCTTGAGCGCGTCGGCAGAATCACCGAAGCTCTGGTAGGTCGGGTTGATGTCGCTCTCGCTCAGGCCATAGGCACCCAGGATGTCGATGGCGTTGAAGTACACGCCCGATCCGGCGGCGCCGATGGAGACGTTCTTGCCCGCGAGGTCGGCAACGGACTTGATGTTGGGATCGCAGGTCACGATCTGCACCTGCTCCTGATACAGTGCGCCGAGCGTGGAGAAGGTGGTGACGGGCTTGCCCTCGAACAGGTTGGTGCCGTCGTAGGCGTAGGCCATGACGTCAGATTGGGCAAAGCCGAGCTCGGCGGTGCCGTCCTCGAGCTCCTGGATGTTGGCCTGCGAGCCACCGCTCGAGGCGGCCGTGATGCTCACGTCGGTGTTGTTGGTCGCATGCTGCGCGATGACGGAACCGAAGGCGTAGTAGGTACCGGACTCGCCGCCGGTCACGAAGCGCAGGCTACCGCCGTTGTCGGCGCTGGAGCTGCTGCTCGAGCTGCCGCCGCCGCAGCCGACCAGGGCGAAGGAAAGCGCCAGGGCCAGGGCGATGACGCCCGCGACTGAGGCGAACCTCTTCTTGTTCATTTTCACGATGATCTCTCCTCTTCACGTGGAAACAAAGCCATGCATGTTTTGAGTATGCACGGAAAACTCTATGCATTATATCTGCAAATTATTGCGTCAATTGTTTCATTAAAGAAACAGATTACGGTTTGGTGGCATTCGGGTGTCCGATTTGCCGTACGGACACGAAAGACTTTATCGCTTTTGGCGTATAATCATGGCGCTAGGGAACGTCGCGGTTGGTTTCGAGACGGGAGGCCGTCATGTCCAAGAACATTCTGCTCGTCCATGCGAGCCCGCGTTCGGGCGGAAACTCGAGCATTCTCGCCGACTGGTTCGAGCGTGGGGCGCTCGAGGCGGGCAACGAGGTCACGCGCGTCGAGGTGGGACATGCGAACATTTCCGGCTGCATGGCCTGCGAGTACTGCTTTTCGCACGATGGCGCATGCGTCCAGGATGACGACATGCAAAAGTTCTATCCGCTGCTGCACGAGGCGGACGTGATCGTGTACGCGACGCCCATGTACTTCTACAACTTTCCCGCGCAGCTGCGCGCCTTCCAGGATCGCATGTTCTGCGGTGTCACAAAGCCCTTCGGCATTACGGCCACCGCCTTGCTGCTGTGCTTCGAGGACAAGGACGTCTCGACGTGCGATCCTGTCGTCGACAGCTACCGCGTGGCGGCCAATTATTGCAAGCAGGAGAATCTCGGCGAGGTCATCATCAACAACGTCTACGAGAAGGGCGCCATCGAGGGCAACCCCGGGCTGCAGAAGGCCTACGAGCTCGGCCTGAGCATCAAGTAGACGGGGAGAAGACGATGGACGACATGCCCGCATCGATCCTGGTCGTGGCCAATCCGGCCGCCGGCAATGGCACGGGTACGCAGGCAGCACGCCGGGCCGTCGGCGAGTTCGAGGCGGCGATTGCCGGCGGGAGGGCAGCCCCGTTTCTCGCCGGTGTCGAAGTGGACGCCGCTTTCCTGAGCTCGGCCGACCAGACGCGCTCTCTCATAGAGGGCTCCGCCGATCGGCGGGCCATCGTCGCCGTGGGCGGTGACGGGCTCGTGCATCTGGTGGCGAACGCCCTCATGGCGATCGCGCCGGAGCGACGACCGGCTCTCGCGGTGGTGCCCGCCGGGACGGGCAACGACTATGCCCGCGCGCTTGGCCTGCCACTCGACCTGAAACGCTCCGTGCACGTCATTTTGCAAGCTAGCCCGCGCCCCGTTGACCTGGGACTGTGCAACGGCGAGTATTTCGCCGAGACCCTCTCGTTCGGTCTCGATGCCGCCATCGCGCTCGATACCGTGCGTCGGCGCGAGGAGACCGGGCGCTCGGATGCGGGCGTGTACTTCGCGAGTGGCATCGACCAGTTGACGCATAACCTGGTGTCGCGGAATTACCACGGCAATCTGGACGGGCATCCCATAGAGGGCACGAGTGTCACCTTTGCCGTGCAGGTCGGGCCGTACTATGGCGGCGGGTTCAAGATTTGCCCGGAGGCAAAGATAGACGACGGCGTGCTCGATCTGTGCATTTCGCACCCGCCGGTAAGTGTCGCCCGGGCAATCTACATCTTCATGCGCGCGAAGAACGGCAAGCACGTGCATATGAAGCCCATGGAATTCGCACGTGCGCGGCATGCCCTCATCGAGTTCGACGAGGAGCCGCCTTGCCAGATCGACGGCGAGCCGCTGCACGCCACGCGCTTCGACATCACCTGCGAGCACCAGGCACTGCGCGTGCTGGCTTGAGGTGATGAGACAGTTGCTCAGGGACGTTGTCTCATCTCGCCACTACAGCAGCGTTGCGTTCAACAGCACGGGGTTGTGGTCGGTGAACTCGAAGTCCGCGTCGATGGTCTCGAGCGTGTCGATGCGTACGTTATCCGAGACGATGAATCCGTCGATCATGTAGAACTGGAAGTTGGCCGATCCGTCATAGGGACGGTCGAGCGAGCGGCAAGTGGGCGTCGCGTTGTCCATCACCGCCGTAAGGCCGTCACCCAGCGAACTCACGTCGATGTAACCGCATTGCCACAGGTCGTCGTCTTGTAGCGGATACATGGACGTGTCCACGTTCGAGAAGCTTTGGTTGAAGTCGCCGCCGGCGATGACGTAGTTGCCCCTCGCGCGCTCTTCCTGCAGCAGCTGGGCGAGCTGCGCCGTCTGCGCCGCCTTGCCCTCGCCGTCGTCATAAGCCTCGAGGTGCAGGTTCACGAGCACGAGCTCGGCGGTGCCGCCCTGTATGGGCACGCGTTCGACGAGCAAGCAGCGTTTGAGGTTGCCCAAGCGCACGGGCCAGGAGAACGGGCAGGGGAGCTGCACGCGTTCGGCGCTGCTCGGCTGCATGCGCGAGAGCGTCATAATGCCACTTTCGACGGCGCCGATGGGCGGCAGGGGATAGGGGACGTAGGCCACGTCGTAGTTGAGGGCGTAGGCCGATGCGTACGCGGGGGCAAACGCCGTGGCGATGCGCGCCCGTTCGTTGATGCCATGCGTGCGCTCGGAATCCTGATCGACCTCCTGGAGGAAGATGAAGTCGGGATCGAGGGCGGCGAGTTCGTCTTCGATGCCGGCGAGGTTCGCCAGGACGCCATCATGCGAGACGGTACGCACACCATCGCCGCCATCCATGAAGAAGTCTGCTTGCCTGGAGAGGCCGCCATAGCCCGCGTTCCAGGTGACGACGCTGACGCTTTGCCCGGGCTCGAGCGTTTCCCGTGCCACGCCATGAATCTCGATTTCCTGCGTGGCGGGCGGATTGTATTCCGTGACGGTGAGGAAGGCGACCAATGCGAGGATGAAGACGACGAGTATCGCGACGATGATGCCGATGACCTTTCCCGTCTTGCGGGCGATGGATGCTGCCATGGATGGTCCGCCTTTCGTGTGTTGTGCGCGTTTGCTCATTCTATACTGTGCAAGATTAGCTTGCATTGTTCTGTCATTTCGACCGGAGGCGCATGGCGCCGTAGCGGAGAAACCTATGACGAGAGGAAAATGAGACAGTTACTCTGAGCAACTGTCTCATTCCCAAGGTCAGAGTAGGAGAGAGTAGATCATGAGCATACAGACCACGCTGTGCTACATAGATGACGGAAGCGCCTACCTCATGTTGCATCGCGTGAAGAAGGAACATGACGTCAACAAGGGCAAGTGGATCGGCATCGGCGGCAAGTTCGAGCCCGACGAAAGCCCCGAGGAATGCATGATGCGCGAGGTGCACGAGGAGACGGGCCTGGCGCCGCGCGCATGGCGCTACCGTGGTATCGTCACTTTCGTCTCTGGCCGCTGGGTGACCGAGTACATGCACCTCTTTACGATCACGGACTGGACCGGCACGGTACGGAGCTGTAACGAGGGCATATTAGAATGGGTGCCCAAAGACGAGCTCCTGGATTTACCGCATTGGAAGGGCGACGAGGCGTTTCTCAAGCTCATTGCCGACCCCGAGCAGCCCTTCTTCTCGCTCAAGCTCGTCTACGACGCAAATGACGAACTCGTCGAGGCAAGCCTGGACGGCGAGCCCCTCGACCTCGTAGATTGGAACTGGGCATGAACGTCATCGACATGAAGCGCGACCACGTGGTTCGCGCCACCGCAGCCAACGGGACCATCCGCGCCTTCGCCGTGTACTCGCGCGGGCTCGTGGAGGACGCGCGACGCATGCACGAGCTGTCACGTACGGCCACGGCCGCCCTGGGTCGCACGCTCACGGCCGCCGCCATGATGGGGACCATGATGAAGGGCGACAAGGACGCGCTCTCCATCGTCTTCAATGGCGATGGGTCGTTGGGTAACATCACCGTGACGGCGAAGTCGGATGGTAGCGTCAAGGGCTATGTGGGCAATCCGCAAGCCTCGCTTCCCTCCAAGGTGGGCGAGAAACTCCGCGTGGGCGAGGTCGTGGGCAAGGGCACGCTGCGCATCATCTACGACCTGGCGATGCGCGAGCCCTATAGCGGCGTCGTCGAGATTCAGTCCGGCGAGATCGCCGACGACATCGCGTACTACCTCACGTCGAGTGACCAGATTCCCTCGGCGGTCTCGTTAGGCGTGCTGTTCAACGACGATAGCTCCGTGCGCGAGGCCGGTGGCTTCATCGTCCAGCTCATGGATGGGGCGACCGACGAGACAGCCGCGCTGCTCGAGGAACGTATCGCGTCTCTGCCGAGCGTCACGACGATGCTCTCCGAGGGAGAGACGCCCGAGAGCATCCTGGAACGGATCTTGGGCGACATGGACTTGCAGATTCTCGAGGACGGTCCCGTGGCGTTTCGCTGCGACTGCACGCGCGAGCGCACGCTCAAGCTGCTCTCGCTCGTGAGTGCCGACGAGCTGCAGGACATGGTCGACGAGGGCGAGGACGTGGAGATGGTCTGCGCGTTCTGCAACAGCAAGTACCAGTATTCGCCCGATGAGATTGCTGCGCTGATCGAGGAATAGGGGGAGCGTAGGGGGAGGTCTAATCCTGGATTTCTCTGGATCGAATCGCTCGCTACTCCCCAAATAGCGGGGTGGAGAAATAGCGCTCGCCGGTGTCGGTGAGGACGGTCACGACGGTGGCATCCGGCCCCAGCTCGTAGCCGAGCATCATCGCCGCGACGACGTTTGTGCCGCTCGAGATGCCGCACAACAGCCCCTCCTCGCGTGCGAGACGCTGGGCCATGGTGATGGCCTCGTCATCGCTCACCACGCAGGTCGCGTCGATGACGCTGCGGTCGAGGATGGCGGGAATGACGCCATCGCCGATGCCCATCTGCAGGTGCGTGCCGATGTTGCCGCCGGCGAGCATCGCCGCGTTCTCGGGCTCGGCCGCCCAGACGATGGTATCGGGGTTGGCCAGCTTGAGCGCGCTGCCGATGCCCGTGATGGAACCGCCGGTGCCAAAGCCGCAGGCGAAGCCGTCGATGACGATGCCGGACTCGTTGGCGTCATCGAGGATTTCCACGGCCGTCTGCGCACGTTGGATGGCGACGTTGTCGACGTTCGAGAACTGGTCGGGCATGAAGGCGTTGGGGTCTGCCGCCGTCTGTTCGCGCGCGAGCTCCGCGCACGTCGCGATGGCCTTGCCGATGTCGCCGTCGTCATGGACGAGCTCGATCTGCGCACCGTAGGCCTCGCAGATCTTGCGGCGCTCGACCGAGACCGAATCGGGCATGATGATGCGCACGTCGTAGCCGCGTACCGCGCCCACGAGGGCCAGGCCAATGCCCTGGTTGCCGCTCGTCGGCTCGATGATGGTGGTCTTGCCGGGTGCGATCTCTCCGCGTCGCTCGGCTTGGAGGATCATGTTGTACGCCGTGCGCGTCTTGATCGAACCGCCGACGTTGAGTGCCTCGAACTTCACGAGAATCTGCGCGCAGTTCTCGTCGGGAATGTGCCGCAGACGGATGAGGGGCGTGTGGCCCATCGCCTCGAGCACGTTGTCGTAAACCATGACTTCCTCTTACATCATGCTGCCGCGCAGGCGGCTTGCCATGCGAATATCTCCGGAAATTATACGCGAACACCGTCTGGTTGCCGTGAGGCTCCGCTTCCGTTTCCCAACCGTTTTTCTTGGCGATGACGACCATCTTGATTGCCCTGGTCAGTCAAGTTCGCATGGCGACCGTGATACCATATCGAGTTACCGCGCTGGGGAGAGCGCGCCGGACAAGCGAGGGACGTTATGGCAAAACGAGATAGGTTTTCGAGCAACATCGGCTTTCTGCTGGTAAGCGCGGGTTGCGCAATCGGCCTGGGCAACGTCTGGCGTTTCCCCTACATCACGGGCGAGTACGGTGGTGCGGCCTTCATCCTCATGTACCTCTTCTTCCTCGTGGTGTTCGGGCTGCCCATGCTTTCGATGGAGTTCACGGTCGGACGCGCCAGCCAAAGGTCCATCTCGCGTGCATTCGACGTGCTCGAGCCCGAGGGCACCAAATGGCATTTCATGCGCTGGGTGGGATTCATCGGCAACTTCCTGCTCATGATGTTCTATACCTGCGTCGCGGGTTGGATGCTCAACTACTTCATCAAGATGTCGACGGGTACCTTCGAGGGGCTAAACGTCGCGCAGACCGGCGCCGTGTTCGATGCCATGCTCGCCAATCCCGGCGAGGTCGTGGGCTGGACCATCGCCGTGTGCGTCATCGGCATGCTCGTCTGCGCGCTCGGCCTGAACAAGGGCGTCGAGCGCGTCACCAAGTACATGATGAGCGCCCTGTTCGTCATCCTCGTCATTCTCATCATACGTGCCGTCACGCTTCCCGGTGCAGAGGACGGATTGGCCTTCTACCTCATGCCCGATTTCTCGAAGATGTTCGCGAACGGAGCCGCGGGCTTCGGCGATGCCGTCTATGCGGCAATGGGGCAGAGCTTCTTCACGCTGTCCATCGGTATCGGCTCCATGGAGATCTTCGGTAGCTATCTGGGCAAGGAGCGCCGCATCTTTGGGCAGGCGCTTTCCGTCGGCGTGCTCGATACCGTCATCGCGCTCATGGCCGGCCTCATCATTTTTCCCGTCTGCTTTGCCTTCGGCGTCGATCCGGGGAGCGGTCCGGGCCTCGTGTTCGTGACCTTGCCCAACGTCTTTTCGCAGATGTGGCTCGGACAGCTCTGGGGCGCGCTTTTCTTCCTGTTCATGTCGTTTGCGGCACTCTCCACGGTGATCGCCGTCTTCGAGAACATCATCCGCATGTTCATGGACTACAAGGGATGGGATCGCCGCAAGGCCGTCTACATCTCGCTCGTCGCCATCGTGATTCTGTCGCTTCCCTGCGCGCTGGGATTCAACGTGCTCTCGTTCGTCTCGATTCCGGGAATCGGCGATATCCAGGGCATCGAGGACTTCATCGTGTCGAGCAATATGCTTCCGCTGGGATCGCTCGTGTTTCTGCTCTTCTGCACGAGAAAGTACGGCTGGGGATGGAAGAACTTCATCGCCGAGGTCGACACCGGCGAGGGAATGAAGTTCCCGAGCTGGATGCGTGGATGGGTCACCTATGGCGTCCCCGTGCTCTTCGTGATCGTGTTCGTTATGGGCTGGGCACCGCTCATCGGTGGTTGGCTGGGCATCTAGCGCGATGAAGTCCCGTCGCTACGTGTTGTTGCCGTGGTGGCGGATGATGTCGACGATGATCCACAGCGTAAGGCCGATGCCGACGCAGTAGCCCGTAAACGACAGCACGGGCAACCCGGCGATTGTCGGCTCCGTGATTGTGCTCACGAGGGCTGCGCTCACGAGCGTGCCAGCCGTGATCATGCCGAGCGTGAGGCGGTTGACGATGCGCGAGATCTTGCTCATGGGCTCTTCGCTGCCCAGCATCTCCATGTTGATCTTGAGCTGGCCGCGGCTCAGCATGTGCGTTACGTCGCCGATGTACTCGGTGGCACGCGCCAGGCCACGGGCCGACCGGTCCAGGCTGATGATGAGGTCGCGCGTGATCTGCTTGAACTCCTCGATGGGCGTCTTCTGGCGGCTCAGGTGCCCGTTGATGACATCGACCATGTTGAAACTACCCACGAAGTTGATGAGCGTGCCCTCGAGCGTGACCAGTCCGCGCGCGACTGCCGTCAGGCAACTTGGCAATTCGAGCTTGCATTCGCGCATGGCGTTGGTGATGTCGGTGAGAAAGGCGCCGATGTCGATCTCGTCCATCTCGGCCGAGGCGTAGCGATCGATGATGCGGTCGAGTATCCCGAGTAGCCGTGGATGGTCGATGGCGTTGACGTCGCCGCCTACCGAGAAGCCGATAAGGGCGTCCTCGAGCATGGTCGAGCTCTCGTGGCCGACGGCGACGATGACGCGCGTGAAGCCCGCGCGCTCCTCCGGCGTGAGGCGGCCCATGTTGCCGAGGTCAAGATAGACGATGCAGCCGTCCATGATCTCGATGTTGCCGGGATGCGGATCGGCGTGAAAGAAGCCGTAATCGAGAATCTGCGTGGCGTAGTTGTCGAGCAGCTTCTCGCCGATTTCGGCAAGGTCATAGCCGTTGTCGACGAGCTTCTGCGTATCACGGATCGAAATGCCGTCGACGTACTCCATGACGAGGACTTCCTCGGTACAGTACTGTGGGTACGGCTTGAGGCAGTGGAGGAATGCGACATCCTTGTTGAGTTCGGCGAATTCGGCGAGGTTCTGGGCTTCCTTATCGAAGTCGGTCTCCTCGAGGAAGGTCTGCCAGAGCTCTTCGACCACATCGCGCAAGTCGACGATCTGGTTGTCCTTCATGAAGCGCTGCGCGTACTTTGCCAGTGAACGCATCATGTCGATGTCCTGCGCCATGGTGATGCGCACACCCGGGCGCTGGACTTTGATGGCGACCTCTTCGCCGCTCTCGCGCAGGACCGCACGATGCACCTGCGCAAGCGAGGCGCTACCGAGTGGCTTGGAGTCGATTTCGGAGAAGATCCGCTCGCGGCGCTCCTTGCCGTATATGGTGTCGAGCGTGGCGAGAACCTCGTCGAAGGGGAGCGGGTCGACGTCCGTCTGGAGATGCGAGAGCTCCTCGCAGTATTCGGGCGGGAGAATCTCGGAGCGCGTCGAAAGCGTCTGGCCGATCTTGATGAAGCTCGGGCCGAGCTCCTCGAGCATGGAACGCAGCTCGATGGGGGTTATGCCCTTGAGGGCATGATAGCGGCGCACGATGCTCAGGAGCTCGCGCAGGCGCGCGAAGCGGGAGCGGCGCGTCAGCCCGAACTGCTTTTGCGGACTGACGCCCGATGGCGTGTCGAAGACGCGCTTGAACAGGTTGTTACCGCTCGTCGGCATGAATCGCTATTCGTCCTTGAGGCGGTCACTCGGGTCGAGGTCGTTGCCTCCGTAGGTGCCGTCGGGGTTGATGACGACATCGCCGGGATCGGCCGTGCCGGCCGAGGGCTCCGCGTGGGCCTCGACGTCGAGATGGTCGACGGGATCGACGTCGTTGCCGACGTAGACGCCGTCTGCGCCGATGACGACATCATCATCGGCTACTTCCTCTGCCTCGACGACGACGTCATCGTTTCCGTCCTGCTCCATCTCGCGCGCGATCTGGGCCATCTGCTCCGCGAAGGCCACGCGCTCCTCCGGAGACAGCGAGCGCACGTAGGCGCGGATGGACTCCTCGCGCAGCTTGCCCGCGCCCTCCTCGGCCTTGTGCTTGAGCTCCTCGTTTATCTTGCGCCCCTGGTCGACGGTGACCTGACCGCGCTCGACGAGGTCGTCGATGACTGCCTTGGCCTTCTCGCCGCCAATGGACAGGGCGCCGACGCCGGCGAGGAAGATGTTCTGGAAGGTCTCGGTGAGGTTGTTCGCAATGTTGTTCGCCATGATGCTCTCCTTTGCAAAGGTGAATACCGAACACATTCATTTTAGCGCAGGATGATGCCGCGTACTGCATGACCTTTCTGCTTGTTTGGGCTATTCTAGCGACCATGCTTATAGACCAACTACAACGAATTCTCTTCTCCGCGGATACCCTCCAGCCCGTGCTTGGCAAGCTCGAGGCGGGCGATGACGCGTCGCTAGGCGTCGTCGCATCGGTGCGTCCCTTCGTCGTGGCATCGCTGTTCACGCGCGAACCGCGTACGGTCTTTGTCGTCGTGAGCGGCAATGACGCGGCCGAGCGCTTTGCCAACGATGTCGCCGCCTACATCGGACGCGCGCATGTCTGTGTGTATCCGGAGCGCATGGACATGCCGTGGCAGGACGTGCGCCCGGATCACAAGGTCATCGGTGCGCGCACGCGCGCCATCGGGTTGCTCGCGCTGGGACGTCCCATGGTGATCGTCGCGTCGGCACGCGCGCTGCTGCGCAAGGTTGCCCCGGCATCGGGAAACGTCTTCTCGCCGCTCGTCATCACGCGTGAGGACGGCGTCGTCGATGCGGCCACGGGCGAGCCCATAGCCTATGAGGATGTCGCCGCACAGCTCGTGAGCCGCGGCTACGAGCGCCTCGGTGAGCTTGACGGTCCCGGGACCTTCACGCAGCAAGGCGACACCATCGACGTATTCGGGTCGGGCATGACCGCGCCCGTGCGCGTCGAGTTCTTTGGCGATGACGTTGACGGCCTGCGTCGCGTGGTCGCGAGTACGGGGCAGACCGTCGGCGAGATTGACCGGGCGGAAATCTGGCCCGCGCGCGAGTTCGCAGTGAGCGCCGGAGGCATCAAGCGGCTCAAGGAGGCCCTGCGCGCCGAGCTCGCGAGTAACCGCGAGACGGTCGACAAGGTCGCCATGCTCGAGCAGGGGGTTCCCTTCGGTGACATGGACCGTTTCGCGCCCTATCTTTACAAGGAACTCGACCAGCCCATCCAGTACGCATCCAAGGGCACACTCGTCGTCATCGCGGAGCCACGCTCCCTGTTCGATGACGCGGCCCATCGTTTCGACGAGATAAGCGCGATGGCGACCGAGGCGGGACTGAAGCCCGACGAGCTCGAGCGGCTGTTCGCGCCACCTGCCAAGATGGACTTCGGCACGCGCCAGCGCCTTACGTTGCAGTCCATCATGCGCATCGGGGGAGCGGTCGATGCCGAGCTGGCCATCCAGCGCCCCAACGTCGCCGGGCGTGAGGAGAAGCTCTACGCGGCGATCAGGTCCCAGATCAAGGTGGGCATGACAACGCTGTTCTCTGTTCCCGACAGGCGGGCGCGCGAGGACTTCGAGCTCGCCTTCGGTGACTGCTCCATCCCCTTCGTGGAATGTCTCGACAAGGGTGACAAACCCCTTGACCGGCGCTATCTCAATATCGTCGATGTCGACGTTCCCAATGGGTTCGTGATTCCCGATGCGTATCTGGCGATGATCTCGATTGCGGACCTTTCGCGTCGGGGCGGTTCGCGCAACACGGGGCGGAGCATCGACATCACCGAGGTCACCTTTCCGTACCAACCCGGCGACTACGTCGTCCACGCGTCGCACGGCATCGCGTTGTTTTCGGGTATGGTGCGTCAGGAAGCCGCGGGGATGGAGCGCGACTACCTGCTGCTCTCCTATGCCGAAGGTGACAAGCTCTACGTGCCCGTCGAGCAGATCGACCGCGTCACGCGCTATGTGGGTCCCGATGGCTCGGCACCGCGTCTCACGCGACTGCACACGGCCGACTGGAGCCGTGCGATGGGCAAGGCGCGCAAGTCGGCAAAGAAGCTCGCGTTCGATTTGGTCGACCTCTACGCGCGCCGCTCCTCGGTCAAGGGATTCTCGTATTCGTCGGACACCGTCTGGCAGGAGGAGATGGAGCAGATCTTCCCCTATGAGGAGACGCCCGACCAACTCAAGGCCATCGCCGACGTGAAGGCCGACATGGAATCCGATCGTCCCATGGATCGCCTCATCTGCGGCGACGTGGGTTTTGGCAAGACTGAGGTCGCCTTGCGTGCCGCCTTCAAGGCCGTGAGCGACGGGCGACAGGTCATGATTTTGTGCCCGACGACGATTCTGGCGCAGCAGCATTACACGACCTTCAACGACCGCTTTTCCCCCTTTGACATTCGCGTCGAGGTGCTGAGCCGCTTTCGCACGAGCGCACAGCAGAAAAAGGCGCTCGAGGGCTTTGCCGATGGCACGGTCGACGTGCTCGTGGGCACGCATCGCCTGCTCAGCCGCGACGTCAATCCCAAGAACCTAGGACTCGTCATCATCGACGAGGAGCAGCGCTTTGGCGTCGGTCACAAGGAGCAACTCAAGAACCTGCGCGAAAGCGTCGACGTGCTCACGCTTTCGGCCACGCCCATCCCGCGTACCCTGCAGATGTCGCTGTCCGGCGTGCGTGACATGTCGCTCATCCGCACCCCGCCGCCCAACCGCCGTCCCGTCGTCGTGCATGTGGGCGAGTGGGATGAGGATATCGTGAGCGGTGCCATCCGTCGCGAGATGGAGCGTGGCGGCCAGGTCTACTACGTGAGCAACCGGGTGCGCACCATCGACGACGCGCTCGATCGCGTGGTCGCCGCCGCGCCCGAGGCGCGCGTGGGCGTCGCGCACGGCAAGATGGGCCCCAAGCAGATCGAGGCCGTGATGGAGCAGTTCTCTGCTGGCGAGATCGACGTGCTCGTCGCGACGACCATCGTGGAGAGTGGCCTGGACAACCCGCATACCAACACGCTCATCATCGAGGACTCGCAACGGCTCGGTCTCGCGCAGCTCTACCAGCTCAAGGGCCGCGTCGGGCGCTCGGGGCAGCAGGCTTACGCGTACTTCCTCTTCCCGCCCGAAAAGCCGCTCACCGAGGAGGCGACCGAGCGTTTGCAGGCCATCGGCGAGTTCACCGACTTGGGAAGCGGCATGAAGGTGGCGATGAAGGACCTCGAGATTCGCGGTGCGGGCAGCATCCTGGGCGCCGAGCAGAGCGGCAACATGAGCGCCGTGGGCTTCGACCTGTTCGCGTCGATGCTCGCCCAGGCCGTCTCGGACGCGCGCGGCGAAGAGCAGATAGCGCACGAGGACATCCAGATCGACTTGGCAGCCGACTTCTTCATTCCCGAGGAGTTCATGCCCGCGACCGACGAGCGCGTCCTGTTCTACCGACGCATCGCCGCCGCGCAGAGCGTGGAGGACGTGGATAGGATCGCCGAGAGCATGCAGTCGAAATACGGCGCGCTGTCCGAACCCGCACGCAACATGCTCGATCGCGCCAAGCTCAAGGCGCTGGCTGCCGAATGCGGGGTCACGTCGGTCACGCAATCGGGTGGCAAGGTCGTGATCGCGCCGGTGTCGGCGTCACTCAAGAGCGCGGCGATGAAGAACGATGACGCACGCGCGACGCTCGAGCGACTGCGGGCGCTGTACTTCGCGAAGTCCGATAAGTACACGGTGCCCTGCGCCAAGGGCGAGTCGCCGCTTGCGCCCGCCATGGAGCTTCTCGAGGCGCTCTACGAAGTGGCGGAGGACAACAGGTAGCGCGAACACGCGTCTATGTCTGTCATCCTGAGCGGAAGGGGCGGATGTGCCCGGAGCCGAAGAATCTCACTTTGAATCACCACTCACCGCGAGGTTCTTCGACTCCGCTCGCGTGCGCTCGCTTCGCTCAGAACGACGGTGACTCTGGCTCGCCATGCTCGGAGCAACGAGAGGCTATGCCCTATGTTTGGTTTTATCGCCTCTAGTCTGTGGGCAGCAGGCCACGCAGGAAGCGCGCGGTGTGGCAAAGCGGAGAGCTTCGTATTCTGTATCTATCCGTAATCTGGACACACCAGCCTGATTGTCCACCCGATTAGAACATCGCTGCTCATCGTCTGTTGGTTTGCCGCATGCCCCCTTCATAAGATGGCAATGTCAGCTAATTGACGCCCAGATCTTAAGGAGGAGCCAATGGCAACGCAGGCCGCACGATTATGTACAAGAGACGAGGACTACCGCAAATACGGAATTGAAAAAGGGAACCCGCAGCCATTCGAAGACGACATGCACACGCCGGGAGGAAAGGGAACCTTCGAGTGGTGGTACACGGATGCTAATTTCGATGATGGAACCACGGTCGTCGCAATTTGGTTCACCAAAAACTACTTCGATGTCCCAGGTCCCGCATGGCCAACGGTCGATCTCGAAATAACAGAAAAGGACGGTACGCGCATTAACCATGTTGTGCGCGGTCCGAAGGGCACGCCCGTGAAGAAAGCTGGGGGGCCTTGCGATGTCCAGATTGAGAATTGCCATATCAAGTACGTCGATGGCAAGTACCAGCTGTACTTTAATGATGGCAAGATTATCTACGAGGCGACCATGACGCCCACGACGCCCATGTGGCGCCCGGATACTGGTATATGGAATTTCGGCGAAGGCGCAGAAGCGCTAGAGTACGGCTGGTTCGTCGCCGCTCCCACAGCCGACGTCGAGGGCAGACTCGTCATCGATGGCAAGGAGCGCAAGCTCAAGGGCAAAGGGTATCATGACCACAACTGGGGCTATACCGGTCTCGAGAACATGATGAACCACTGGTATTGGGGAAGAGCCAAGGTCGGCGATTACACGGTCATCGCGTGTGACATCATCGCCGAAGAGAAGTACGGCAACAAGCGTCTCCCTGTCTTCTTCATCGCCAAAGACGGCAAGATTCTGAATGACGACGCGTCCATAACCAAAATCGAGAGGGCGAACACCCACATCAACGACTTCACTAAGAAGTTCATGGATGACACGCTCGTCTATACGCAAACGGTGAGCCCTGACGAGGAATACATCATCACGTTCGAGCGCAAACGTGACATCATGCCGCGGAGCCTTCTCGAGGTCGTTACACCCATCAAGCGCTTCTTAGGCAAGCTCGTCGGCATGAATCCAACGTACATGCGTGTTATGGGCGACGTCACCGTAGACGTGAGACGCAATGGCGAGCAGGAGAAGATAACAGAGACGGGTTTGTGGGAGCAGTACTTCCTGGGCAACAACAAGGAGGCGACCATCGAGGGGGTGCGTTATCCCGTCGAGGCCTAGCTGGGTATTGCTGGCTGCAATGGCCGCTTACGCAAGAATGCGGGGGAGCATTCCCAGATGGCGTCGAGCACGACCTCGAACGACCATTCCAGGCCTGTTTTGCACCACTGCAAGAAGACGTCGACTATGCCATAGAGGTACACATCGATCTTGAGTTTGAGCAGAAGCTGCTCGTCTGGCGGCAAAGACGGATCGATGTGCTCCTCATAGCTCGCCTCTTGCAGCCAGCTTACGATGGTGTCCCGGAAGTTGTTTTGCCCTGCATGGTCTGGCAGTTGGCTGAAGAAGCCCTTGTGGTGCTGGGCGTAGACGAAGGCATGGCGTATGTTCTCGATTGCGTTGATAGGCACTCCGCCTGTGGTCAGATAATGGATGGGAATGAAGCTCACGAGGTCGTTAATGTCGCGGAAGTTGTTATAGAAGGTCTGACGAGCGGTGCCCGTCTCCTTTATGAGCGAGGTTACCGTAATCTTGCCGAGGCGCTGCGTCTCGCACATCCGAAGCAGCGCCTCGCAATACAGCTCTTTCGAGTTGGCCATGGCTATTTGCGGTATACGCCCGGAACAATCTTGAGCTGGGCTTGCTCGAGAAAGTAATCCTGCACACTGTCGAGCATGGGCATCGTCTGCTTGATGGATATCGAGCCTTCGGGGCAGCGCGAACGGCAATACCCGCATCCAAGGCAGACTTCTTGATTGACCACCATCTTGCCGTCGCTCTCACGGAAGTGAATGGCATCTTGCGGGCAATAGCTATCCAGGCAATGTCCGCATCCTGTGCAACGGTCATGGTCGACCACGGCCGTCCAGCCACTGGGAATGAAGCCGCGCTTTATGTTGCGCGGACCATTCTTGGAGAGGTTCATGCCCACGCAGCAGCACGGGCAGCAGAAGCAAATTTCAAGGAAAGCGTCCATCTGGTCGTTCTTGAAGCCCCAGATGAGTTGCTCGACTTGAACCCAGAGCGACTGGCAGGTGAGACCGAGGGCAGCGGCTTTCTCCACGCGCTCATATGCCTCCTCCTTTGTGAGCTCCACCGCCATGCCATGGTCGACGACGACGCGGCCGCCAAGGTTGAGGAACAGGCACGCCAGATCATGCGGGTAATCCTGGCAATCGCGCCCCGCGCGACATAGGCACTCCTTCATGCCGCCGATGTACTCGGCCTCGTCAATTGCCTTCTTTACGAGGTCGATGGGCAGCGTCACTGTCGCCGTATCACGGTCGACATCATCGCTTATGCGCTTGTTGATCTCGATTGTCTTGGCCTTTGCCGATTTGCCATCGGGTTCGTCATGCTTGCATGCGAAGGCTTGCTTTGCCGGATCCGTGTTTTTGTGCACGATATAGTCGTTGTAGTGTGCGGTGCCGGGTCTATCCTCGGGAACGTCAACGTTAAGGTTAAAAGCGAAGCCCGCCGAATAGGACTGCTCAGGCGGATCGAACATCATGGCTTTGCGATAGATTCTGTCGCCGAGGGAGCCGGGCTTCTTTAGCACCTTGGACATGTTGAGTATCCAAGCGAATACCTTGAGGACGACCTTCCAGTTCCATTGCCGCGCCGAGGTGTGCGTGACGATGAAGTTCTTGATGCCGAGGCCGTTGGGCTTGTTCTTGTAGATTGGCCTGGGTCCCGGTCCTGCCGTCTTGCGCCCGAGCCTCTCCGCATCGAGGAATAGCACGTTTCCCTGCTCGTCGATGTTTGCATAGAAGGAGGGGAGCTCCCCGTCTGCGGGAACTGTTCCATCGAAGTTGCGTACGCGGTCGGTGGTGGATGCAGCAGAGTTGGGCGTTGTTCTTATTTGCTCGTCAATGTCGAGCGTGACGCCATTTGCATTTTCCATGTCAGCCTCGTTTCTGTTGGGTCTTTTCTTTGATTTGCAGAGTTAGCGCAAGGCTCCTGCTCGCCTTTCCTGCGCCCGCTTGCAAGCGAGTTTGCCCATCTTCGATGCCATCTTGTGCATCATGAAGTTAGAGGGAAGCCCCCATTGCAGTGTCAGCCGAGCTATGGTGAGCTTCGAGGTTTCCTCGGGCCACCACGCCTGCAGGTAGCTGATGAAATGCGTGCCCTCTCCACCGTTCGTCGGCTGCAAGATGAAGTTCCACGTCCAGGCAAAGCCCTTCATCCATTTAGGCCTCCAGGCAACGGCGAGTTCCTGCGTTGGCTTGAAGCGCGTGTCCGAGTAGGTGAGGATGTATTCGTTGGGCTTGACGTCTACGACTCCCGTACCCATGCCGTTTTGGTGGTAATACATCCAATCGCCGGGTTGCACGGGCTGCCATTCGGGGCGCACGAAGTAATCGTTGCGAATGTGAAACCCGAAAAGACGCTCGAGCACCTGGAAGCTATAGAAGCCGGCCTTGGTGAGGTTCATTTGGGCAAGGTACGGATAAAGGTCTTGCGGCGCGCAATCGAAATCGAACGACTGACCACCCGTGAGTCGGATATCTTCAGGCGAGAGGATGTCATGGCCCGGCAGCGCCTCCTCGCATAGCCTCACTTCTTCCTCCGAGCAGGCGTGCTTCATGCCGTAGCCTGCGAGCACGCCGAAGCCAATCACGAATACCACGATGCAGCCGACAAGCGTCTGAATCCACCCGAAGTGAATCCAGCAAGTGGTGATTATCGCAACGAGGATGACCACGCAGAGCCAGAACTGCGGCCAGACACGTGCCCGCATGCGTTTGAGGTGCTCGGCATCCTTTTTGGTTGCCGGAATATAGGGATTTACGTTTTCCATTGACACTCCTTGATAGGCGCTTGTTGCTCGAGCTTTCTTATGCGATGCCCAGAATCCTGTTTGCCGCGTAAATGCCGGAGATGGCTGCCGGTTCGACCCCAAGCCCGTTCACATCGCAAGCGATGTAGCAATTGTCGTCCCAATCTTGCCTGAGGATGCTGTCGCCATACGTGAATAGCGCCTCAGGCCAAACGCGGTACTTGATGACCTCGTATTGGTCAAAATGCTCACCTAGGTCGATTTCATCGCGGCTAAAGACATTGAAAAGGCCATCATCGCGTTGCGCTATGGCGATCGTGTCAAATTCGTCGCTATAGTAGTGCGCCTTCGCCTCAGCAATTTGCGCGTTCGGGGTTCCCTTGACGAGGTAGCTCACGAGCTTTGTTGGCTGCCTGATTTCCTCGACGCCCAAGAGGCGCTGCGTTGTGAGGCCGGTGGTGGCGACAACGAGATTCTCACAGGTGCGCTCAAGGCCGTCGCTTGTCGTGACCTTCCAGCTGCCTTGGATCTTCTCCACACCCGTGACCGTTGCAATCTCGACTTTGCCATCAAGCAATGCGATGAACTTGTCTGCATCGAAGGTGAAGTTGAAGAGCTTTATTACGACGCCTTGTGCGACATTGAGAAAGTCGAGCGCGTTAAGTTCGTTGATGCGGGAGCCCGTGCATGCGTAGGCGAACTTCGATATGAAGTTGTCAGCAATCTTCTGGATGCCGAGTTCCTCGATGAGCGTGCTTGCTTTCATGTGGTAGAAGCGCTTGATTTTGGGATGGGCATCGAGGGCCTTTGCCGCGGGCATCGTCTCGCAATCTTTCTTATAACGAGAGTACTCAGGGATGAAGTCCTTGTTCATGAAAGAACGAAACTTCAGAAGCTGGGGCAGGCTCGAGATCATGGTGAGGCTCGTGCCCTTGAACTTCTTCGTTGGCGTGCTGTGCAGCATGAGGCTGCCGAGCGCGACTTCGAGATATCCATCCTTGTCGACGATTTTGAAGGCATTATCGTAGTTTTCCATGCAAAAGACAGCGCCGAAGTTATTGTGCAGCTCGGGGTCGTAGCAAACTCGGCCGCCAAGCTCGTCTGTGATGAGCAGCACGTCGCGGCCATTGTCCTTGAGCTTGCGTGCGCAGCTCATGCCGGCGATGCCGCCGCCCACCACTATGGTTTCTGCATCCATCATTTTCCTCCCCATCGTGCTTCCAAGATGGGGAACATCCTACGCGCGCCTGATATGTCGAATAGACAAACGAGGGCATATCGTCTAGGCGAGGCTTCGCGAACGGCATGATGAGCGTGATATACTCGCTGGGCTCGATTGTTGCGCAAAGAGCACGCCAGATGAGGTCTTGGGATTAGTTCGCACTGAATTGGTGGAGGGCATATGCCAGACGCAAATCTCACGAAGAAACTCTACTGCGATGCGCTTTTGAGCCTCTGCGAAAGCCGCAAGCTATCAGATGTCACTGTCACCGCCCTCGTTGCCCAGGCTGGCACTGCCAGACAAACGTTTTACAACCATTTCAATGACGTCAACGATCTCATTGGGTATCTGACGACGAACATTCTGGAGACGTACGTACGACCAGCCTATTTCGCGGAGACCGTTTTCGAGGCATATTCGTTTGCTGTCGAGCACAAGGGCTTCTTCTGCCAGCTGCCCTTTCACGAGGGTCAGAATAACTTTCGCGAGACCTTTATCTCGTTCATGAGAGAGCTCTTGCGTGAGGAGTTCATCGATGAGGACATGGCCGAGGCGGAGACGCTTTACCGCATCATTGCCATTGACCAGGCGATAATCGGGGTTACCGACACGTTCTTGGAATGGTGTCGCAACCAGATGCAGTGGCCCATCGAAATGCTCGTGCGCGTTCAATATGATTCCACGCCCGGCTTCATACGGGAAAGTCAGGTGCTGCCCCCACGCCTGTGCAGGGCGTTGGACGGAGCCCAGCTTCCAAAAAGAGGCTAGCGCGTAGTCGTGCGCCTCCGCTAAGCAGGCAGCAGGCCACGCAGGAAGCGCGCGGTGTGGCTCTCCTCGACCTTCGCGACCTTCTCGGGCGTGCCGTAGGCAACGACCGTGCCACCACCATCGCCGCCTTCCGGCCCCAAGTCGATGATGCGGTCGGCTGCCTTGATGATGTCGAGGTTGTGCTCGATGACGAGCACGGTGTTGCCCGCGTCGACCAAGCGCTCGAGCACTTCGAGCAGCTGGCGCACGTCCTCGAAATGCAGGCCGGTCGTCGGCTCGTCGAGGATGTAGAAGGTCTTGCCCGTCTGCACCTTTTGCAGCTCGCTCGACAGCTTGACGCGCTGCGCCTCGCCGCCCGAGAGCGTCGTGGCCGGTTGGCCGAGCGTGATGTAGCCCAGCCCGACGTCGTTGAGGGTCTGGAGCTTGCGCTTGATGCCCGGGATGTTCTCGAAGAACTGGCAGGCCTCGGCAACGGTCATGTCGAGCAGGTCTGCAATCGATTTGCCGCGGTACGTGACCTGCAGCGTCTCGCGATTGTAGCGCGCGCCGCCGCACACCTCGCACGGGACGTAGATGTCGGGCAGGAAGTGCATCTCGATCTTGAGCTGGCCATCACCCTTGCATGCCTCGCAGCGGCCGCCGGCGACGTTGAACGAGAAGCGCCCGGCCGAGAAGCCGCGCGCGCGGCTCTCGGGCAGGCTCGCGTAGAGCTTGCGGATGTCATCCCACACGCCCACGTACGTGGCCGGGTTGCTGCGCGGGGTGCGCCCGATGGGGGACTGGTCGATGTTGACGACCTTGTCGATGAGATCGACGCCCTCGAGCGAGCGGAACTTGCCGACGCGCTTGCGCGTGCGCATGACCTGGTTGGAAAGTGCCGGGGCCAAGGTATCCGTTACCAGCGAGCTCTTACCCGATCCGCTCACGCCCGTCACGACCGTGAGCGTGCCGATCTCGACTTGCACGTTGATGTTCTTGAGGTTGTTGGCGCGTGCGCCCTTGAGCTTGATGGCTCCGCGCTTGGGCTTGCGACGCTTGGCCGGCACGGGGACGATGCGCTCGCCCGAGAGGTACTGGCCGGTGATCGACTCCGGGCATGCGGCGATATCGGCTGGCGAGCCGGCCACGACGATCTCTCCGCCGGCAACGCCGGCGCCGGGCCCGATGTCGACGACGTAGTCGGCGCTGCGTATCGTGTCCTCGTCATGCTCGACGACGATGACGGTGTTACCGAGGTCGCGCAGGTGGCGCAACGTCTCGATGAGACGCTCGTTATCGCGCTGGTGCAGGCCGATAGAGGGCTCGTCGAGGATGTAGAGCACGCCCATGAGGCCGGCGCCGATCTGCGTGGCCAGACGGATGCGCTGGGCTTCGCCGCCCGAGAGCGTTGCCGTGGGCCGGTCGAGCGTGAGGTAGTCGAGGCCGACGTCGACGAGGAACCTGAGACGCGTGCAAATCTCCTTGATGATGGGCTTGCCGATGATGGCCTGTATCTCGGTCATCTCGATGTTCTCGAAGAAGTCGAGCGCCTGCACGGCGGAAAGCTGCGTGGCCTCGAAGATGTTCTTGTTGGAGATCGTGACGGCGAGCACCTCGGGCTTGAGGCGGCTGCCGTTACAGGTATGGCAGGGGTTGATCGCCATGAACTCCTCGAGGCGCGCACGCGTGCGCTCGCTGTCGCTCTCGTCGTGCTTGCGCATGATAGCGGCGAGCACGCCTTCCCAGCGCGTGAACCAGTAGGTGTCGCGTCCGTCGCGCGTGACGTAGTCGATGCGGATCTTCTCGTCGCCGAGGCCGTAGAGCAGCGCGTCGCGCGTCTTTTGGGGCAGGTCCTTCCACGGCGTGGACATGTCGCCGCCCACGTGTTCGCACACGGCGGCGTACATCTGCGGATAGTAGTTGCTCGAGGGGCTGAACAACGCGATCGCGCCCTCTTCGAGCGAGAGGTTCTTGTCGGGAACGACGAGCTCCGGGTCGACTTCCTGACGCGCGCCCAGACCCAGGCAGTCGGGGCAGGCACCATAGGGGGCGTTGAAGCTGAAGTCGCGCGGGTTGAGTTCGTCGAGCGAGTAGTCGTGCTCGGGGCAGGCAAGCGCCATGTTGAAGAGGTATTCGCCCTCGACACCGGCGGCGGCCAGCGCACCCGAGGAGTGCTCGACGCGGCCTTCGCCCTCGTCGTCCTTGGGCAGCACCTTGATGAGCACGGTGCCCTTGGTGAGCGTCGTGGCCGTCTCGATGGCCTCGACCAGGCGCGGCAGCGCGCTGTCCTTCAGCACGATACGGTCGATGATGACCTCGATGTCGTGCTTGTACTTCTTGTCGAGCTTGAGGCCCTCGTCCAGGCGGTGCATCTCTCCGTCGATGCGCACGCGAGAGAAGCCCTCCTTCACCAGGTCTTCGAAGAACTTGGCAAACTCGCCCTTGCGGCCGCGCACGACGGGCGCCATGACGATGATGCGATCGCCCGGCTCGCTGTGGGCCATGATGCGGTCCGCAATCTGGTCGGCGGTCTGCTTCTCGATGACGCGCCCGCATATGGGGCAGTGCGGGATGCCGATGCGCGCGTAGAGCAGGCGCAGGTAATCGTATATTTCCGTCGTGGTGCCGACCGTCGAACGCGGGTTCTTGGACGTGGTCTTCTGGTCGATCGAAACGGCGGGGGAGAGGCCGTCGATCGAGTCGATGTCGGGCTTCTCCATCTGGCCGAGGAACTGGCGGGCGTAGGAGGAAAGCGACTCGACGTAGCGGCGCTGGCCCTCGGCGTAGATGGTGTCGAAGGCGAGCGAGGACTTGCCCGAGCCCGAAAGGCCGGTGAAGACGATGAGCTCGTCACGGGGAATCGTGAGGTCTATGTCCTTGAGGTTATGCTGGCGTGCGCCTTTGATGACGATGTTTTCGGAAGCCATGAACCCGCCCTTGATTAATTGTATGCAAACATATGTTCGAAACAGTCTAAGGCAATTCGGGAGATTTGGGAAGAACTGGCAACCAAAAGTTACCAAGGTGAAGCGTGAAGGTTTCGTAACAAACTATTCTATCGCGAATATATTGTTTATGGATGCGCATATAATACGAAGCGTACGAATTACTGGATGAACGGAGGACCCAAAATGGTTCAGCATGCAACTTCAGCAGACTTCGACGAGGTCGTCCTCGGTGCGCAGGAGCCCGTGCTCGTAGATTTCTTCGCGACGTGGTGCGGCCCGTGCAACATGCTCGCGCCCACCATCGAGGAGGTCGCCGACGAGATGCAGGGCAAGGCGCACGTCTTCAAGGTCGACATCGACGAGAGTCGCGACATCGCCGCGCGCTATCACATCAGCTCGGTGCCGACCCTGATGCTCTTCAAGAACGGCGAGCCGGTCAAGAAGAACGTGGGCGCCGTGCCCAAGCACGCCGTCCTCGCCATGTTCGACTAATCGCGCAGTCGGTCGAAAGGTCCTGAAATGGCTAGCGATACGCCAACGTCGACGTATGACACCCTGATCGTCGGGGCGGGCCCGGCGGGGCTCACCGCCGCGATGTACTGCGCACGTGCGGGCCTCACATGCGCGATCATCGAGCGACTCGCTCCCGGTGGTCAGATGGCGCTCACGGAGCATGTCGAGAACTACCCCGGCTTCAACCAATCGACGAGTGGCTACGAGCTCTCCGAGATCATGGCATCCCAGGCGACGAGCTTCGGCGCTCAGATCATTTACGACGACGTGCTCTCCGTCGATTTCGCGGCATGCCCCAAGAAGCTCTCGCTCGCCTCGGGCAAGGACGTCTTCGCGCGCACCGTCATCATCGCCACGGGCGTGCGCCCCGCCAAGCTGGGCGTGCCGGGCGAGGATGAATTCGTCGGCTCGGGCGTCTCGTATTGCGCGACTTGCGACGGCAACTTCTTCCGCGACAAGGACGTGTGCGTCGTCGGTGGCGGCAACACCGCCGTGGCAGATGCCATCTACCTTTCGAGGATATGCCACAAGGTCAGCATCATCGTGCGTCGCGACGTGCTGCGCGCGACGGCGATCTACAACATCAAGCTCAGGGAGTTCGATAACGTCGAGATCATCTGGAACACGACAGTCGGAGAGGTCATTGGCAGCGACTTCGTCGTGACGGGTATCAAGGTCAAGAACGCCATAACGGGTGAAGAGCACACCATCGATTGCGCGGCCCTCTTCGTCGCCATCGGCACTGTGCCCAACGTCGAGTTTCTGGGCGATGCTGTGGAGCGCGACGCCACGGGCCACATCGTCACCAACAGCGTGGGCGAGACGAGCGTGCCCGGCGTTTACGCCGCCGGCGACATCCGCTCCAAGAAGCTGCGGCAGATCACGACGGCCGTCGCCGACGGTGCCAATGCCGCCGAGGATGCGGCCGAGTACCTCATCCAGCACGAATAGGCAATCATGCTGCGCGTTTTTTGCGTTTTCCTAGCGCTTGAAAGAGGGCAAGGAAAGTTTTTTACGTTTTCCTAGCGTATATGCTGCCTGAACCCTAGGAAAACGTCGAAAACGTGCAGCGGCATGGCCCGTCGGCTAGGAAAATGGCGAAAACGTGCATCGGCCTGGTTCGCTGGTTAGAAAAACGAAAATAACGTGCAGATGTGGGACGGATAGAAGGCGAGCAGCTGCCGCCCCGCGGGATGCTCCCATCTTCAAATCGTTAAAACACTCGAAACATAATGGCTATATCGTGAATCTTGTTCACGTGCGATACACTACTGCCCAATACCGACGAAGCCCGAGGGAGAAGCACATGGCCGAGGAAATCAGCAAGATCTACGGAAGCATGGTGTTCAACGACAAGGTCATGCACGACCGGCTGCCCAAGCCGGTGTACAAGAGTCTGCACGAGACCATCCAGAACGGCACCGCGCTTGACGAGGATTCGGCCAACGCTGTGGCGCATGCCATGAAGGAGTGGGCCATCGAGAATGGATGCACGCACTACACGCATTGGTTCCAACCGCTTTCCGGCATCACCTCCGAGAAGCATGACGCCTTCATCGACCCGTTGGGTGACGGCATGGCCATCACGTCGTTTTCGGGCAAGGAGCTCATCCAGGGCGAGCCGGACGCGTCGTCGTTCCCGAGCGGCGGCTTGCGTGGTACGGCCGAGGCGCGTGGCTATACGGCCTGGGATCCCACGAGCTTCGCGTTCATCAAGGACGAGGTGCTCTGCATTCCCACGGCGTTCATCTCCTACACCGGCGAATCCCTCGACAAGAAGACGCCGCTGCTGCGCAGCATGAAGGCGATCTCCGACCAGGCAAAGCGTGTGCTTTCCTGCTTTGGAGTTGACGACGTTCCGCAGGTCATCACGACGGTCGGTGCCGAGCAAGAGTACTTCCTCGTCAAGGAGGAGGACTACCGGCGTCGCCCCGACCTCATCATGTGCGGGCGAACCCTCTTTGGCGCCCACCCCACGAAGGGCCAGGAGCTCGAGGAGCACTACTTCGGCGCCATTCGCGAGGTCGTGAGCGACTTCATGAAAGAGGTCGATGGCACGCTATGGCGCATGGGCGTGGATGCCAAGACCAAGCATAACGAGGTCGCTCCATGTCAGCACGAAATCGCGCCCATCTTCTCGCGCGCAAACGTCGCCATCGACAATAACCTTCTGACGATGGAGGTCCTGCGCGAGGCAGCACCCCACCACGGCCTTGCCTGCCTGCTCAACGAGAAGCCCTTCAAGGGCATCAACGGTTCGGGCAAGCATAACAACTGGTCCATCGCCGCACCCGGTCTCAACATGCTCAACCCGGGCGATGATCCTGCGCACAACTACATCTTCCTGCTTTCGTTGGCCGCCGTCATCCAGGCCGTCGATGACTATCAGGAGCTATTGCGTGCCACGGTCGCGTCTGCAGGCAACGATCACCGCCTCGGCGCGAACGAGGCTCCGCCCGCCATCGTGTCGATCTTCCTGGGCGACGAGCTCACGAGCATCGTCGACGCCATCGCGGCGGGCGAGGACGCCGTCTCGCACAAGATGGGGCGCATGGACCTGGGCAGCGAGGTGCTTCCCTCGCTCGAGCAGGACAACACCGACCGCAATCGCACGTCGCCGTTTGCCTTTACCGGCAACCGCTTCGAGTTCCGCATGCCGGGAAGCGAGCTCAACCTGTCGTCTCCCAACACGGTGCTCAACGCCGCCGTGGCTAAGAGCTTCAAGGAATATGCCGATCGTCTCGAGGCTGCCACGGATGTCGAGGCCGAGGCGCTCGCCATTTGCCGCGAGGTCTTCAACGACCACAAGCGCATCATCTTCAACGGCAACGGGTATTCGGAGGAGTGGCCCATCGAGGCCGAACGTCGCGGCCTTGCCAACAACCGCACGACGCCCGATGCCCTGCAGGCCTACATCAAGCCCGAGAGCATCGAGCTCATGGACAGCTTCGGCATCCTCGACGAGGCCGAGATGCGCGCCCGCTACGGCGTCGACATGGAGCATTACGCCAAGGTGAAGAACATCGAGGCGATGTGCATGCTCGATATCGCGAATCGCATCATCACGCCAGCCGTCATCAAGTACAGCAAGGTCGTCGCCGACGAGATCATCGCGAAGAAGGCCGTCAACCCCGACCTTTCGGCCGAGACCGAGGAGAAGCTGCTCGAGCGCCTGTCGGATTGCCTGCATGAAATGGGTCTCAAGACGCATGCGCTGCACATGCTGCACGAGGAGGCCTACGACAAGGAAACGTGGCCCGAGCGCGCGGCCGCCTACGTCGAGCTCGTCGTGCCCGCCATGGATAACCTGCGCGCCGTCGCCGACCGTCTCGAAGAGCTCACCGACCGCGCATATTGGCCGCTGCCCACGTACAACGACATGCTGTTCTACGTCTAGACGCCCTGCCCGTCCGTTTGCGATACAATTTCCGGATGTGTGTTTTCGGAATTTGTATCGCGGGAGCGGGAGGCGGCATGGCTCGACTGTTTGGCACGGATGGCGTTCGCGGCGTCGCGGGTGAGGAGCTTGACCGCGACCTGGCGGTTGCTTTGGGACGTGCGGCGGTCCGCAAGATCGGCAAGCGCATCTTCATCGGCAGGGATAGCCGCGAGTCGGGCCCCATGCTCGAGCAGGCGCTCATCGATGGCATATGCGCCGAAGGCGGTCAGCCCGCCGTCGTGGGCATCGTGCCGACGCCTGCCATCGCCCTCATCACGCGCGAGATGGGAGCCAATTGCGGCATCGTCATCTCGGCGAGCCACAATCCGCCCGAATATAACGGCATCAAGTTCTTCGACGGTGAGGGCTACAAGCTCCCCGATGCAGTCGAGGACGAGATGCAGGCGATTGTCGAGGAGATCCGCGGCGAACAGGTCGAGACCGGCCAGGCCCGCCCCGTACCCAACGCCGCCCTCTACTACGCCAATCATGCGGCCGCGGTGCTGCAGGAGCGCGGCGTCGATTTGTCCGGCATGAAGATCGCCGTCGATTGTGCCCACGGCGCATCGTGCGAGACGACGCCGGCCACCTTGCGCGCACTAGGCGCCGAGGTCTTCGTCATCAACGGCGATCCGGATGGCAGCGAGATCAACGTGGGCTGTGGGTCGACGCATCTCGAACCAGTGAAGTTCCTCATGGAAAGCCGCGGTGCCGATATCGCGATCGCCCATGACGGCGATGCCGACCGCATGCTTGCGCTTGCGCCCGACGGTACGGTCATCGATGGCGATTTCCTGCTCGCCATCTGCGCCAAGGACCTCAAGGAACGCGGTCTGCTCGACAACAACCTCGTCGTGTCGACGGTCATGGCCAACTTGGGCTTCCAGCTCGCGATGAAGCGCGAGGGCATCGATGTCATCACCACGAAGGTGGGCGATCGCTACGTGCTCGAGGCCATGCGCGAACATGGTGCCGTGCTCGGCGGCGAGCAGTCCGGCCACATCATCTTCGGCAAGCGCAACACGACGGGCGATGGTCTCGTGTCCGCGCTCGAGCTGCTGGGCGTCATCGCTGCAAGTGGCAAGACGGCCACGGAGCTCATGAGCGTCATGGAGAAGTTCCCGCAGGCGCTCGTGAACGTTCGCGTCACCGATCGCACGCTCTACGATGGCAACGAGGCCATCGCCGCTGCCGAGGCTGCCGCCGAGGCGGAGCTGGGCGACGAGGGACGCCTGCTCGTGCGCCCGTCGGGCACCGAACCGCTCATCCGCGTGATGGTCGAGGCGCATACGCAGCAGCAGGCTGACGAAATCGCCAACCGCGTGGCCGATGTCGTGATAGAGCAAATTGGCGCATAGCTCGAGGGGAGCTTTGCGTATAATCGCATGTGTTTATCTGAACGGATGTTTGGGGAATTGAGCAATGACACAGGAAGTCAAGGAGAGCACGACTCGTGCGACATGGTCCGGTAAGTGGGCGTTCATTCTGGCCGCGGCGGCATCGGCCGTCGGCCTCGGAAACCTCTGGCGTTTTCCGTATCTTGCGGCGAAGTACGGTGGCGGTATGTTCCTGCTCACCTATCTGGTGCTCGTCCTGACCTTCGGCGTTTCGCTGCTGCTGCTCGAGACCGCGCTGGGGCGCAAGACGCGCCTCTCGGTCATCGGCGCTTTCAGGCATTTCGGTGCCAAGTTCACCTTCATCGGCGTGCTCGCGGCGGCCGTGCCGTTCATCATCACGCCGTACTACTGCATCATCGGCGGCTGGGTCACCAAGTACATGGTGAGCTACGTCACGGCGGGGCCGGCGGCCCTGGCTGACGGTGGTGACTTCTTCGGCGGCTTCATCAGCAGCAATACCGAGAGCTTCCTGTTCATGCTCGTCTTCATGGCCATCGTCTTCATCATCGTCGCGCTCGGCGTGCAGAAGGGCATCGAGAAGGCCAACCTCGTCATGATGCCGGCGCTTATCATCATGGCCGTGGCAATCGCGGCTTTCGTGCTCACGATGCCCGGCGCGCTCGAGGGCGCCGCGTACTATCTGGTGCCCGACTTCAGCAAGTTCTCGCCCGAACTCGTCATCAACGCGTTGGGGCAGATGTTCTACTCGCTATCGCTGGCCATGGGCATCATGGTCACGTATGGCAGCTACATGCGCAAGCAGGATAGCCTGACGTCCTCGGTCACGCGCATCGCCGGCTTCGACTTCGGCGTCTCGTTCTTCGCCGGCCTCATGATCGTCCCGGCGGCATTCGTCGCTATGGGCTCGGCCGAGGCCGTCGCCGCGAAATCCGGCCCGTCGCTCATGTTCATCACCCTGCCCGAGGTGTTCAACACGATGGACGTCACCTTGGCGACCGTCATCGGCTTCGTGTTCTTCCTGCTCGTGTTCTTCGCGGCGCTGACAAGTGCCATCAGCCTGACCGAGGCGCTCGTGTCGATCGTGTCCGATGGTACGCACTTGTCGCGCACCAAGTCGCTCATCATCGTGATGATCTTTATCGTGGCGGTCGGGTTCGTCGTCAACGCGGGCTATAACTCGCTTTCGTTCATCCAGCCCATCGGCGAGGGCTCGACGTTACTCGACTTCTTCGACTTCATATCGAACTCGGTACTCATGCCCATCGTCGCGATTCTGACGTGCGTGTTCGTCGGCTGGATCATCAAGCCCAAGACGCTTGTCGAGGAGATCGAGATCTCGAGCGAGTTCAAGGCCGAGAAGGCCTGGGTCGTGATGATCAAGTACATCGCCCCGATTCTCGTCGCGGTGATCCTGATCACGAACATACTTCCGTTCATCACGGGATAACGATAACGATTGCGCAGACGACCGGACATGTTCCGGTCGTCGCGATAGAGGAGGCGCGTCATGGCAAAGGGCAAGAAGAAGGACAAGGACAAGAAGCGCAAGGCGAAGGACAAGGCCGCAAAGCGCGAGCTCGAGGCCGTTGCCGTCGACGAGCCCGAGGTCGAGGCGGATGCGCAGGCTCCGGTCAAGACGACGGGCGAGCTCGTGGGCAAGCACGCGATCCGCAGGGACCGCCCCTCGTTCACGATGCCCGAGGAGAACATGCTGTACGGCCTGTCCAACTTGTTCAAGATATTTGCCGATCCCACGCGTCTCAAGATCCTCTTCTCCCTCGTGGAGGGGCCGAAGTGCGTCGCCGACATCTCTGCCGCGGCGGGTGTCACCCAAGGTGCCACATCCCATCAGCTCAGGAACATGAAGCAGGAGAGCGTGGTCGATTTCGTGCGCGATGGCAAGCAGGTCATCTACTCGCTGGCCGATGACCGCGTGCAGGCGCTGCTCGCGCAGGGGCTTTCCTACATCGACGAATAGCGGACAGTGGGACACATTGGACAGGTACATCTGTCTCATTCATGGTTGAATGAGACAGATGTACCTGTCCAATGTGTCCCACCGCCTGTCTCTAGCAGTAGTCGAATTCCGATTGGTCTATGGGCGCATCCGGCCCGTTCTCGATGGCCTGCTGCGCGGCTTCGCATATCGCCTCGGTATGGCCGGCAAGCGCCGCGAACGGGGAAAACTGGGCTGCCCGCTGCTCCATGGACATGGGCAGATGCACACTCGACACGTGATGCGGCAAATCGATGATGTCGGCGTACTTGCTCGGTGCGTCGCTCATGCCTGGTGGCCTCCGATCTGTCTGTTGCGTTGCGTCTGCGTGGCACCGTCTTGCAAGTTGGTTGCCTTGAGCACGGCGTTTTTGCCAAAGCGCTTGCGAGCGGCGAGTATCGCCTGCTGGCGACGGCGCTCCTCCTCGAGGTCGTGGTCCTTTGCCCGAGCCTCGCGCTCGAGCGCCTCGTAGTCGACGAGAAGGTCGAGCTGACCTGCCTGACACGCGGTTTGCGTCGCACTCTCGCTCGCGGAGGTGATGTCGCAAGCCGTGATGTTGAGGCGCCGGGACAGCAGGCGCCTGTCGACGATGTCATCGAAGAGCGCGAGCGCGGTATCGACGATCAGGCGCGTCGACGAGGTGCGATGGGGCAGGCAGGCGGTGCCGTGGGCGTGCTTGGGAACCTTGCGGCCGTAGTGGTCGGTGGTCATCTCTCCGTCATAGCCTTCCGCGATCTTTGGATCGGCAAGGTTTTCCATGTCATAGCCGACGGTTATGACTACCTGGTTTGTCGTCAGTCCCTTTTCGACCAGGTCGAGGCTCAGCTGCTCGGCCATCTCACGCATCACGAGGCGCGTTTTCTCGAAGGGGTAGGGGCAATGCAGTACCTGTCCCGAGCCGAGGCTGCTGGATTCGGGACGATAGGCCTTGACGTCGGCTATGGTGCAGGGCTCCCAGCCCCAGGCATGGTCTATGAGCAGCTCGGCATTCACCCCGAACAGGTTGTAGAGCAAGTCTTCGTTCTTGCGGGCGTCACGTGCGCCGAGCGAGCAACGCGCGATGTCTCCCATCGTGCCCAGACCCGCCTGGTCGAGCTTGCGGGCCGTCGCGCGGCCCACACGCCAGAAGTCGGTAAGGGGACGATGGTCCCAGAGCAGATGCCGGTAGCTCATCTCGTCGAGCTCGGCGATGCGCGTCCCGTCCTCGTCGGCCGCCATGTGCTTCGCGACGATGTCCATCGCCACCTTTGCGAGGTAGAGGTTGGTGCCCAGCCCGACGGTTGCCGTGATTCCCGTTTGCGCGAACACGTCGCGGGCGAGCATCGCGGCGAATTCGTGCGCCGTCATGCCTGCCGTGCGCAAGTATCCCGTCACGTCGATGAAGACCTCATCGATGGAATAGACGTGGATGTCCTCCGGTGCGACGTGGCGCAGGTATATCTCGTAGATTTGGGTGCTGCGCTCGAGGTAGAGGGCCATGCGTGGCGGGGCGATGACGTAGTCGAGGGCGAGTTCGGGATGCGCGCTGAGCTCGTCGGCGTTACTCGACGAACCGACGAGCCTGCGCTCGGGAGCCTTTGCCCGGCGTTTGGCGTTGATCTTCCTGACCGCCTGGATGACCTCGAAGAGGCGCGCGCGTCCCGAGATGCCGTGCGCCTTGAGGGAGGGAGAGACGGCGAGGCAGATGGTCTTCTCGGTGCGACGGGTATCTGCCACGACGAGATTGGTCGTGAGCGCATCGAGACCACGCTCGGCGCACTCGACCGAGGCGTAGAACGACTTGAGGTCGATGGCGACGTACGACCGTTGCTTTTCGCTGCGCTCTTCCATGGCACGAAAGTATAGGGGATAGGTGAGACACGAACAAGCGTTCGTATTTCGGAACATGTGGATCCGTGTGGGCAGGCTGTGAAGCGGGGGCGCCGGGCAGGTCGTCTCGCCTCGATGGTCGCTCCCCGACGGCTCACTTCGTGATCCTTTCGGCTCGCTCCCTTAGACCTCGGCGTGACGGCCTGCCCGGCGTTGTTATTTAATAGTACATTCCGCTAAATGCGCCTGACTCTCTGACGCATTTAATGAAATTGAACCATCAGGCTGGTTTATTGTGATATTCTGCAAAAATGAACCTCGTGACCAGTAAATTGAACTTATGGAGCAGAAAATGAACTCAACGGTGTTTGCGAGCAGACTCAAGGAAGCGATGAAGGCAAGCGGGCTCAAGCAGGTCGACTTGCTGCGACAGGCCGAAATCCAGGGATTCAAGTTGGGAAAGAGCCAGCTGAGCCAGTACGTGAGCGGCAAGACCACACCGCGCAAGGCCACGTTGAACTTTCTCGCGCAGGCACTCGACGTCGATTCCGAATGGCTCAATCCGGAAACGGACGAGCAGGAGGGACAGCACGCTTCCGGGGCTGCACCGTCGGCAACGAAGGTGGCCGACCAGGGACCTGCCCCCGTACGCGAGTTCAAGAAGTCCTCGAAGCTCGACAACGTTCTCTATGACGTGCGCGGTCCCGTGCTCGATGAGGCAAACCGCATGGAGCAGGCGGGCATGCACGTGCTCAAGTTGAACATCGGCAATCCGGCGACCTTTGGCTTTCGAGCTGTCGACGAGGTCGTGCATGACATGTCCCTGCAGCTCGCCGATTGCGAGGGATACTCGGATTCCAAGGGCCTGTGGTCTGCTCGTAAGGCCATCATGCAGTACTACCAGCTCAAGGGCTTGCCCAACGTCCAGATGGAGGACATCTACACGGGCAACGGTGTTTCGGAGCTCATCAACATCTGCATGTCGGCGCTCCTCGATGATGGCGACGAGATTCTGCTGCCCATGCCCGACTACCCCCTGTGGACCGCGTGTGCGACGCTCGCGGGCGGGCATCCCGTCCACTACGTCTGCGACGAGGAGGCGGAGTGGTATCCGGACCTCGATGACATCCGTGCCAAGGTCACCCCGCGCACCAAGGCCATCGTCATCATCAACCCCAACAATCCCACCGGCGCTCTGTATCCGCGCGAGGTCCTGCAGGGCATCGTCGACATAGCCCGCGAGCACCAGCTCATGATCTTCTCTGACGAAATCTACGACCGTCTCGTCATGGAAGGAGAAGGCGAGCACATCTCCATCGCCTCGCTCGCCCCCGACCTGTTCTGCATCACGTTTTCGGGCCTGTCGAAATCTCACATGGTCGCCGGTTACCGCATTGGCTGGATGGCATTGTCGGGCAACAAGCGCCTGGGCAGGGATTACATCGAGGGGCTCAACATGCTCACGAACATGCGCCTGTGCTCGAACGTGCCGGCGCAGTCCATCGTGCAGACGGCGCTCTGGGGACACCAGAGCGTGCGGAACTACGTCGTGCCCGGTGGCCGCGTGTACGAACAGCGCAACTTCGTCTACGAGCGGCTCTGCGAGATGCCCGGCGTGAGTGTCGTCAAACCCAAGGCGGCGTTCTACATCTTTCCCAAGCTCGACAAGAAGCGCTTCAACATCACCAACGACGAACAGTTCGCACTCGACTTGCTCAAGGACAAGAAGGTGCTCATTGTCCAGGGTACCGGCTTCAACTGCGATGACACCGATCATTTTCGCATCGTCTACCTGCCGCGTCGCCGCACGCTTGGCGAGGCGATGGACGCCATCGAAGACTTCCTGACCTACTACCGGCAGTAGACGCGCATGACAAGGCTGGAGATCTACTGCGACGGCGGCTGCCGTGGCAACCAGAGCGATGCGAACCTGGGCGGCTGGGGCGTCTATCTCGTCTGGGGCGAACACGAGAGGGAGCTTTACGGTGGCGAGCGCGATACCACCAACAACAAGATGGAGCTGACGGCCGCCATCGAGGGGCTGCGCGCCATCAGGAACAAGAGGGTGCCCACCGACGTCTACCTCGACAGCGCCTACGTCCTCAACGGGATCACGTCATGGATAGACGGGTGGAGGCAGAAGGGGTGGGTCAACTCAAAAAAGCAATCCGTTGCCAACAAGGAGCTGTGGCTCGCGCTCGACGAAGAGCGGCACAAGTTTGCCGACATCAGCTTTCACAAGGTCAAGGGACATGCGGATAACGCCGGCAACATACGGGCCGACGAGCTTGCCAACCGTGCGATGGACGAACTCGAAGCGGGCTAGTTCGTGAACTTGGTGCGGGCGGCGAATACGGTCTCGCCGCCTTCGTCGACGCCCTTGGTCAGAATCACGTCTTCGCCGCGACTGGTGTAGATGCAGAGCGGCTCGCCCGTGCGCACCTCGTGCCTGAAGTCGATCTGGAAGCTCTCGATGCCGTGGTCCTTGCCCGGTTTGATGGCGTCGAAGGGATAATCGGCGTACACGGTATTGTTGACGTGCCCGTTGATGTCGGCCGCCGTGTAGGGCGGGACGACCACGAATGGCTTGTCGCCTGCCGTGTCGAAGTCTTGTATCTTGCGTGGCTTCTTCGCGAAGTTCTTTTCGTCGAGCAGATAGTCGGGTGGTTCGTACACGCTGTCGAGATTGACGAACGAGCGTGTCTCCAAGCTCATGAGAACCCATTCCGACGTACCGCGCAAGAGCATTTCGCCATCAAGTGACGTGACGATGTAGTCGCGTTGGAACGAGAAGCGCGAGGGGGAATGGGGCCACGTGCGTACCTGCACGCTGGTGTAGAGCTGCGGCTGCTGGATGACCTCGTAGTACGTGCGGATGACGGCCCAGAACACGCCGCGTCGCTCCATCGCGTCGTGGCCGATGTCCATGACGCCGGCCTGCACGGTGGCGGCCTCCTGGAATAGCGAGAGCACGGCGGATGGCTTGAGCCGCCCGTAGCGATCGAAGTCGGTGACCCGCAAGGGAACGGTCACCTTGAGGTCCACTGTCAGTTCGGTGTCAATCATTCGCTGTCCCGTCATTTGGCAATGTCAGCCATTATACTCGCGGCAGACACTTTGACCTGCGAAATGAGACAGTTTGGTCAGACCAACTTGTCTCATTCGAAAGGAGGGACCGGCAATGCATGATCATGAACATGACCACGACCATGACGGGCACGGAAGCATGCCCGTGTACCAGTTTCTCGGAAACATCCTCGGGTATCCGCTCGACGAGACGCTGCTCTTCAACGTGAGCGATCCGGCGTTTTGGGCTGGTCTGCGCGAGAGCCTCGAAAACGAGCGCACTCACGACGCACTCGATCACATCGAGGCCGCGGTTGCCAAGTTGGCCGACATTTCCGAGGACCATCGCAAGATGGCCATGGATGCCGAATACGCGCGCGCCTTTCTGCTTCCGGAAGCGCCCATGCCGCCACTCGAGAGCGCATACGGCCTCGATGAAGGCGCCGTCTATGACGTGGCGCGCGAGCTGGGCGTCGAGACGAGCATCCAGCGCTTCTTGCCGGATGACCATATCGCGAACGAACTGTTCATGCTCGTACCGCTCGATTATCTCCAACAGCCCAGCGACGAGCAGCTCAGGACGCTTGCGGCCTTCTTCGAGCGGCATCCGCTTGCGTTACTGCGACACATGCTCGATAACGAGCAAGCCGCGCAGGATGATTCCGGGTTCTACCGCGCCATCGTCGAGCTTGCCGCCGCATGGTTGCAATGGGACCTCGATGCGTTCGAAGGGAATTAGGCAAACGGTCTAAAAATAGAAACCACATAATACGCCGTAGACGCGCCGACCGACTCCGTTGAGGGGTCGGTCGGTCTTTTTTCGATTCTTTCTTCGCAAAATTATATGTCAAATCGAAATATATGAGATATACTATGCACGCCTAATGCACTACTAATAGACATATATATTAAACAAACGTAGCCAAAGGCAAGAACAATGATGAAGTCGACGACCATACGCATGGACGACGATCTGAAGAAGGAGGCCAGCGCAAAGCTCGAGGCGCTCGGACTGAACTTCAACACCTATGTCGTCATGGCAACAAAGCAACTTGTTGCCCAGAACCGTATCCCGTTTGACCTCGTCGTTCCCGACGCCCGGTCGGAGAGCGAGGACAAGCGGGAAGAGGCATGCTAGGAAGCCGGCTCCATCGGGAAATACAGGGCGGGAACGGATAGCAGTACAAGGGTGGTTTAAATGTGGATTTCCAGGCTGTTCAATCGTGACGAAAACGCAATCTATATCCGTCGGCACTGGATCTTCAACAGGAGAAGCTCCGGCGTCGTAGCCTACGGCCGTCGTTACAGCTAGACCAAGAGGCTGCAACGTTAGGTTCGGACGTTCCGCTGGACGTCCGGTATAGAAAGCCCACCTGTCGCCCCGTTGCGGGCGAGGGGCGGGCTTTCCGCATTTTCGGGGAGGGATGCGACGACGTTTCGCGCGCCTTCCGGTCATCGTGTCAGGGACAAGCCCCTTGGCGCATGCGTTGGCTGGTTAGGAGCGATGGCTGCCGTGGATGGCGTCGTACGCGGTGAGCCACTTCTGGGCGTGTGTGGGCGTTCCCTTGGCGTCCGCGGGCATCTTCGTCTCGGAGTACTCGCGGGCGAGTTCGACCGTGTACGCATGGACGTTGCGCTGCTTGCACCAGGCGAACCAGCCGTCGGCGCCAAAGTTGTACCCCTGGATGACGAGCTGTATCTCGGTCGCGTCATTGGGGGTGATGGTTCCCAGATACCCTTCCCAGAGCTGGAGGTTCTGCTTGAGCTCCATGACGCCGGCGTAGATCGAGGCCTCGGTCGACTCGGCGGCGATGCCGCGCTCGGGCCAGCCGTTCATGACGATCCAGCCGTAGGCGCCCTCGGCGGCTTGCATGATATCGCCCTCGACGTTGAGGACGCTCCTGACGTTCTTGTCGCCTCCCGACTCGACGACCATCGCCGCGAGCAGGCAATCGGTCCAGTCCGTGTCGAGGCCGCAGTCCTTGCACGCCTGCTGCACGACGGGACGGTACTGCTCGCATGTGGCGTACTTTGCCGTGTCGGTTTGGGAGAGGACGGCGGCAGCTCCCGCGCCGATGATGATGACGCACAACGCGACGACGAATACGATGCGCGGCGCCCTATGCGGTGTTTTCACGCGCTTGAGGTTGCGGCTGTTGACGGCTCCCCTGCGGTTGACCTGGCGCTGGGCGACGGCCTTGACCGACCCGCGCTTGCCCTTGACGGGAGGACGGCTCGAACGGGAACGGCCGGAACCGGCACGACCCGAGCCGGCACGACCCGAACGGCTGCGGTCCAGGCGATTGCTGCCCGTGTTCGTGCGACGTGCTCGATTGGGACGCTGGCTCATGGGCTAGGGGACTGCGCGCTTCTACTCTTGGGGTTGTTCCTGGGCGGAGCCCTCGCCCGCCGGCTGGGCTGCCGGCGAGGCCATGACGACGTCGGTGAGCGCGTCGATGATCTCGTTTGAGCTGCACCTGGTCATGATGGCGGCGCCGTATTCGTCGCCCATGGAGAACGAGTACGTGTCATCGCCATTGTCTATGACGGCAAAGGCGATGGAGCTGCCCGTCGTCTCGTCGGTGATGGTCAGCTTGTTGTCCTCGCCGACCGTCGCCGGCCCGATGAAGATAGCGGACGTGTTGGACTCGGGGACGATGAGAACGAAGATGGCCCCGGCGCCGTCGGCGCCGCCGGCATAGTAGAGCTGCTCGCCCACGGGCGTGCTGCCCTTGTAGAACTCGCTCATAGTCGCGATGGTCTGTTCGAAGACGCTGCGGACGTCGTCGCGTGACATGCCCGATGCCGACGCGTCGTCCGGGTTGGCGGTGTCGGCGCCATTCGCGCCGTTTGCATCCGAGGATGCCGCCGAGCTCGAGGCCGATCCGCTCGGGGAGTTGGATGCTCCGCCGCAGGCGGTCATGGCGAACAGGGCGATTGCGAGTGCGCATGCGCAGGAAATGACGAGTATGAGCGAGCGCTTCATGGTGGCTCCTTTGGCATTGTCGAGACGTTGTGCAAACGATACCACATGCTCCATTCATGTAAGATGGTTCACGGCAAATAAGCCACGAGATAATTGGAGGCCTGGGAATGGTTTCTCGCGTCTATGTCGAAAAGAAGCCCGAGTTCGATGTCGAGTCACGGCAGTTGGAAGACGAGCTGCGTACGTTGCTCGGAATCGATGGACTCGAGAGCCTGCGCACCATCCATCGCTATGATGTCGAGGGCATTGACGATGAGCTCTTCGAGCGCTGCGTGCCCACTGTCTTCAGTGAGCCACAGGTCGATATGGCGCACCGTCGTCTACCGACCCTTGCGGACGATTCCGTCCTCTTTGGCGTTGAGTACCTGCCCGGTCAGTTTGACCAGCGGGCTGATTCGGCAAGCGAGTGCATCCAGTTCGTTTCGTGTGGCGAGCGTCCCGAGGTGCGCAGCGCGACGCTATATCTGCTCGAGGGCGATTTGAGCGATGAGGACGTCGCTGCCATCAAGCGCTACGTCATCAATCCCGTCGAGGCGCGCGAGGCGTCGCTCGACGAGGTCGAGACGCTCAAGACCGAGTATCCCGAGCCGGATAACGTCGAGGTCATCGAGCATTTCATCGACTATGACGATGAGATCCTGGAGATCTTCATCCGCGAGCGCGGCCTGGCGATGGACCTTGCCGACATCAAGGTCTTCCAGGACTACTTCGCCAACGTCGAGCATCGCGATCCGACCATCACCGAGGTGAAGATGGTCGATACGTATTGGTCCGATCATTGCCGTCACACGACCTTCGGTACCGAACTCACCGACATCGAGATCGATGACGAGATCGTGCAGGCCGCCTTCGATGCATACTTGGACATGCGTCACGAGCTCGGGCGCGACGAGAAGCCCGTCTGCCTCATGGACATGGGCACCATTGGTGCGAAGTATCTCAAGAAGCAGGGGATCCTCACGGGTCTCGACGAGAGCGAGGAGATCAACGCCTGTACCGTCAAGGTCAAGGTCGACGTGAACGGCGAGGACGAGGATTGGCTGTTCCTCTTCAAGAACGAGACGCACAATCACCCCACCGAGGTCGAGCCCTTCGGCGGCGCGGCGACCTGCATCGGCGGCTGCATCCGCGACCCGCTGTCCGGCCGCTCGTACGTGTATCAGGCCATGCGCGTCACCGGTGCCGCCGACCCGCATACGCCCATCGACGAGACCCTCGCGGGCAAGTTGCCGCAGCGCAAGATCGTGACGACGGCTGCCCACGGTTACTCGAGCTATGGCAACCAGATCGGCCTTGCCACGGGTCAGGTCAACGAGCTGTACCATCCGGGCTATGCGGCAAAGCGCATGGAAATCGGCGCCGTGGTGGGGGCGACACCCGCCGACCACGTGCGGCGCGAGACGCCGATTGCGGGCGATAAGATCATCTTGCTCGGCGGACGCACGGGCCGCGATGGCATCGGCGGAGCGACCGGCTCCTCCAAGGCCCACAACGTATCGAGCATCGAGACCTGCGGTGCCGAGGTGCAAAAGGGCAATGCGCCGGTCGAACGCAAGTTGCAGCGCCTCTTCCGCCGCAAGGACGCCTGTCGGCTCATTAAGCGCTGCAACGACTTTGGCGCTGGCGGCGTGAGCGTGGCCACGGGCGAGATCGCCGATGGCCTGCTCATCGACTTGGATTGCGTCCCCAAGAAGTACGATGGTCTCGATGGCACCGAGCTCGCCATCTCGGAGAGCCAAGAGCGCATGGCGTGTGCCGTTGCTGCCGAGGATGTCGATGAATTCCTCTCGTATGCGAACGAGGAGAACGTCGAGGCGGTCGTCATCGCGACCGTCACCGAGGAGCCACGTGTCGTCATGACCTGGCGTGGCGATACGATCGTCGACGTGAGCCGTGAGTTCCTCAACTCGAATGGTGCGTCCAAGCAGATGAACGTGCATATCGCAGCTGGCGAGGACTATGCGCCGCGCTGGGAGGGCGAGAGCTTCGCAGAGCGCATGAGAAGCGTCGTCACCGACCTCAACGTCGCCTCGAACAAGGGCCTCGTCGAGATGTTCGACTCCACTATCGGTGCCAATACGGTGCTCATGCCCTTTGGCGGCGCACGGCAGCTTACGGCCCCCATGGCAATGATCGCCAAGCTTCCCGTCCTGGGCGAGACCACCACGACGAGCGGCATGTCCTGGGGCTTTAACCCGTATCTGTCGTCAGCCAACCAGTTCAAGGGCGCGTACCTCGCGGTTGTCGAGAGCGTGGCCAAGCTCGTGGCCGCGGGCTTCTCGCGCAAGGACGCGTACCTGACATTCCAAGAGTATTTCGGTTCGCTGCGCGACGTCCCCGAGCGCTGGGGTAAGCCCGCCGCGTCGCTGCTCGGCGCGCTCATGGCCCAGGTCGACCTGGGCGTGGGCTCCATTGGCGGCAAGGACTCCATGTCGGGCAGCTTCGAGGATCTCGACGTTCCGCCTACGCTCGTGAGCTTCGCGACGGCTGTCGGTACGGTCGACCATGCGATGAGCCCCGAGTTCAAGGGCGCCGGGCACATGGTGCTGTGCATCCATCCGTTCTACGAAGCCGATGGACTCATGCCCGAGAAGGCCGGTCTGCTCGAATGCCTCGACACGATCGAGCGTCTCATCGACACCGGTCAGGTGCTCGCGGTTGGCACGCCTGGCTTTGGCGGAGACGCCGAGCTGCTCTTCAAGATGTGTCTGGGCAACGGTATCGGCCTGCGCATCAACGACGAGGTCGACCTCGATACGCTGTTCGTCAACGCGTACGGATCTTTCGCCGTCGAGATGGCGCCCGGAGCGGAGCTTCCGGAATCGACGGAGAACATGCACGTGGTCGAGCTTGGCGAGACCATCGACGAGTATGCGATTATCGCTGGAGGCGAGACCGTGCGTCTTGCCGTGCTGCAGGAAGCATGGGAACACGAGCTCGAGGATGTGTTCCCGTATCGCGAGGATGGCGGTGGCGTCGACATGATCAGCGACGCGAGCAACATCCCGCTCACGTACTGTGGCAACCTCGCCAAGCCGCGCGTCATCATTCCGGTCTTTCCGGGTAATAATTGCGAGTACGATACGGCGCTCGCCTTCGAGCGCGCCGGCGCCGTGCCCGAGACTTTCATCATCAACAACCTGACGCCGGACGCGGTCGCAGAGAGCACGAAGGCCTTTGTCGAGAAGATCGACAACAGCCAGATCATCATGATTCCCGGCGGCTTTTCCGGTGGCGACGAACCCGACGGCAGTGCCAAGTTCATCACGGCGTTCTTCCGCAATCCCAACGTGACGGATGCCGTGCGCCGCCTACTCAACGATCGCGATGGCCTCATGCTGGGCATTTGCAACGGATTCCAGGCGCTCGTCAAGCTCGGATTGGTCCCGTATGGCGATATCGTCACGATGGATGCAGGCTGCCCGACGCTCACCTTCAACACGATCGGCCGGCACCAGAGCCGCATCGTGCGCACGCGCGTGGCATCCAACCTGTCACCGTGGCTCTCGCGCTGCGAGGTGGGTGACATCCATACCGTCGCCATCAGCCATGGCGAGGGGCGCTTTGTGGCCAACGACGACACGCTCGAGCAGCTTATCGAGAGCGGGCAGATCGCGACGCAGTACGTCGGTCTGGATGGCGTGCCGTCTATGGATCTCGACGTGAACCCCAATGGCTCGGTGCTCGCCATCGAGGGCATCACGAGCCCGGACGGACGCGTGCTCGGCAAGATGGGGCACACCGAGCGTTGGAGCGCGGGCGTATACCAGAACATCCCGGACCTGAGCTACCAGCCGCTCATCGAAGGCGGCGTGGGGTATTTCACGGACTAGGGCGACGGGGCGAGCCCTTGACGGGCTGTCGCTCATACCGAAACTGCGAAAAGCCAAAGCAGCTGCGGAACTCGGAAGGCGGCCACATCGTGGTCGCCTTCCTCAGACAGTCCTCGCTTCCCGCTTTGGCTTTTCTTGTTTCATTCGCGGGCCTCGTCAAGGGCTCGCCCCGCAGCTTGTTACTTATGCGTTCTTGAGGAACACCTCGTAGCCCTTGCGGGCCTCATTGGGGCAACACTCTCCTTGTCGGTGTATACTGTATACACAGAAAAGGAGGGCATCATGCAAACTGCGGTTGTCTCGGGCCGAGTTGACCAAACCATAAAGGAGCGCGCAGATCGCGTCATACGCGCATCGGGCCTTACGGTGGCCGATGTGATTAAGGCCATGTGGTTCTCGATTGCCCAGACGGGGGAGTTACCCGAGGCCCTGACCGCGTCTGCCAGCAAGCCGGCGCCAAGTGCCCAGTTCTCTCGCTTCGTCGAGTTCGTTGAGACGCTTCCACCAGCACCCGAGGCGTTTGCAGGCATGTCAGATGCGCAGATGAAAGACCTTCTGGGTGAGCGCGATGTATAGGATCTTGCTCGACACCAATATTCTCCTGGATAGCGTCATCCCCAATCGTCCCCAGCATGACGAGGCGCTGGCGTTGCTGAAGTGGTGTAACGGCAGCGGTGATTATGGCTTTGCCGCGGCGACTTCCTTCAACGACGCTTACTACGTTTTGTGTCGGGCCTACGACGAGGTGATTGCGCGCGAAGCGCTCGAGAACCTTTTGGGCCTGGTGGCGGTTGCTCCCGTTTCCGCAGAGGAATGCGACCGTTCCCTTCGGAGCAACGAACCCGACTTCGAAGACGGGCTCGTCCGTGCGTGCGCAGAGCTGAGTGGGGCTGATTTCATCATCACACGTGATGAGGACGCCTTTGCGGGCAGCAAGGTGAAGAGCGTTACGGCTAAGGAGTTCCTCTTCACGGTTGACCATGAAGACAAGGAGCTGATGGCTGCACTCCTGGATGCGCGATGAGACAGTTGCTCAGAGCAACTGTCTCATTAGACAAGTCTGTTTTTCCCAAGAGCGCCAAGGGGGGCGAAGGCGGGCAGCCTACGCGTTCTTCAGGAACGCCTCGTAACCCTTGCGGGCCTCGTAGATGTCGGCCTTGCTCGTGATCTCCCAGGGAGCGTGCATCGAGAGCACGGCCACGCCGCTGTCGATGACGTCCATGTCGTACTTGGCCGGGATGTAGGCGATTGTGCCGCCGCCGCCGATGTCGACGCGACCGAGCTCGGCGGTCTGGAACGCGACGCCGGCATCGTCCATGACCTTGCGTACCTCGGCGACAAACTCGGCAGACGTGTCGTTGCTGCCGCTCTTGCCACGTGCGCCCGTGTACTTGTTGAAGACGAGGCCTCGGCCCATGTAGGCGGCGTTCTTGGGCTCGAAGACGCTCGCATAGCAGGGGTCGAGCGCGGCGGAGACGTCGGAGGACAGCATCTTGCATGCGCCGAGCGCGCGACGCAGCTTGAGCTGCCCGCCCTCTCCGGCGAGCTCCATGATCTCGGCGATGGTGTTCTCGAAGAACAGCGACTCCATGCCCGTAGCGCCCACGGAACCGATCTCCTCCTTGTCGACCAGCACGGTGACGGCGGTGCGCTTGGGATTCTCGATGGCGAGCTGGGCGACGAGCGACGTGTAGGCGCAGACGCGGTCGTCCTGGCCGTAGCCGATCACCATGGAGCGGTCGAAGCCCATCTCGCGCGCGCGGCCAGCCGGCACTATCTCGAGTTCGGCGGAGAGGAAGTCCTCCTCCTCGATGCCGTAGTACTCGGCGAGGTACTTAAGTACGGAAGCTTTGACCGGCTCCTTCTCGGCGACCTTCTCCCATGCGGGCGAATCGTCATTGAGCTTGTCCTTCTCGAACAGAAGCGGCCTGCTGCCTACGATTACGTCGAGGTCCTCGGCGTCGATGACCTCCTTGGCGTTCTTCTCCATCTGCTTCTGGCCCAGATGGGGGAGGAGGTCCGAGATGCAGAACACGGGGTCGGACGGATCCTCGCCCACACGAACCTCGATGGACCTGCCTGCCTTGAGGGCGATGACGCCGTGGATGGCCAGCGGGAGCGTGACCCACTGGTACTTCTTGATGCCACCGTAGTAATGCGTGTCAAGTAGCGCGATATCGGTGTTCTCGTAGAGCGGGTTTTGCTTGGCGTCGAGACGCGGCGAGTCGATGTGGGCTCCCAGGATGTTGAAGCCGTCCTCGAGCGGGTCGGTGCCGAGCACCGCCAAGATGAGGGCCTTGCCGTGCGTCTGGGCGTAGACCTTGTCACCGGCCTTGAGCTTGCGCTGCTTCTTGATGGCCTTGGCGAGCGGTTTGTACCCGGCCTTTTCTGCCATGGTGATCGAAGCGTTCACGCACTCGCGCTCGGTCTTGTTCTCCGATATGAACTCGATGTAGTCGCTGCTGAGTTTTTCGAGTTTGTCGAGGTCCTTGTCGCTATAGCTCTTCCATGCGTTCTCGCGTTCCATGAACACCCTCCTATATGGTGGTCGATGCAGTATGCTTAGGACGTCAATATACTACGAGCGCGAGGCGAAAGGCGGGTTTGTCATGAGCCTGATAGAAATCGGCAGGCAGTTCGACGATGCGGCGCTGGCGCTTTTGCGCTCGTGCATCGGCCGTGAGCTCGTCGCCTACGAGGGCTACTGCCTCGATGGCGAGAGCGACCACATATACAAGACTGCGCGGCTCGTCTTCGACGGTTTCGCGGTCGATCTCGTAAACGAGCACGAGACGCTTGCGCTGGGGCCGGATTTCGTCGAGGAGGAGGTTGCGATTTTGCGCGTCGAGCCCGCGAAGGGGGAGCTGTGGACGCCGCCGGGCAAGCACGTGACGCGTGTGGAATGTGGTTTCCAGGTGGCCGACGTGCTCGTGGTGGTGGACACGGCGCTGCTTTCCAAGGGATCGCGTCGCCTCATCGACTTCAAGTGGGCGCAGGCCGTGATCGTCGAGAGCGAGGACGGTGGACTGCTCACCTTCGACCGCGACATATGGAGTGACGAGTACCTGACGGTGAACCGCGGGGAAAGTGTCTCGACCACGACGCGTGACTTCAGGGCCGATTGGGTAGCCGAGCCGCCCTACGGCTACGAGTTTGGCCGCAACATCTTGCGGCTCACGAACCCGGCGGTGTAGGGGGAGAATCTATGAGACAGCGTCTCTGAGCAACTGTCTCATTTTCCTGTCTCGCTTAGAATCTCCTTAAATTTCGGCGACGAGCATCGCGGGAACGAGGCGAATTGCTATCATTGTCTCCCCTTTGGAGATGGGGCCTGTAGGGCGCCTCGAGTTAGGACTGACGATGAAGAGCAAATCGCCACTTCACAAGATTCGCGCCCTCAAGGGCATGCGCTCCCGCGATGACGGGGACTCTTCCTCCACGCCGGCAGATGTCATGCATCTCGATACCATCGTCACGCGCTGTGACCCCAAGGCCATCGACGGCACGTATCGTCATGCTCCCGCGGCGCTGCACGTTCCCCGGCAGATCGATGCCTGTCCGGGCATCTCGTTCTTCGGACGTCGCGTCAAGTCGCTCGTCTTCTCGACGGATCTGGCCATCATCTGCAACTGCGATGCAGATGCCGTGTTCGCCGTGTATCCCTTCACCTGCCAGCCCATCATCACGCAGGGGCTCGTGACGGCTTCGGGTCGTCCGGTCTTCACGGGCGTCGCCGGCACGACCACGGCGGGCGCTCGCTCGAAGACGATGGCCGTCCAGTCCGAGATGCAGGGCGCCTATGGCGTCGTCGTCAATTCGCCCACGAGCATCGAGGACGTGCGCGAGATTTCCACGAGCATCGACATCCCTGTCGTTCTCACGGTCGTGACCTTCGACGAGCTCGTCGCCACCAAGATCATGGCCGGCGCCAAGGTGGTCAACGTCGCCGCCGGCAAGGACACGCCGGCGGTCGTCGGGAAAGTGCGCGAGCGCTTCCCGGAGATTCCCATCATCGCGAGTGGCGGCAAGGACGCCTCCTCCATCAGGAGCACAATCGACGCCGGCGCGGATGCCATCACCTGGGTACCGCCCACGATGCAGCAGCTCCAACGCGAGCTCATGGACGTGAACCGGGCCGAAGGTCAACCGACCGAACCGGACGCCGTGGCCTAGGGCTTTTTCGTGGGATTCGTCGAGATATTTCTCATTGGCGTCGGTCTGTCGATGGATGCGTTTGCGGTGTCCGTCTGCAAGGGCCTGGGCATGCATCGCGTCAACTACGCCCATGCACTCGTCATCGCGCTGTTCTTCGGCGTCTTCCAGGGCCTCATGCCGGTCATCGGCTGGTTGGTGGGAAGCGCGTTCGCGGTCTACGTCACGGCGGTCGACCATTGGATCGCCTTCGCCCTGCTCGCCTTCGTCGGCGGAAAGATGCTCTGGGATGCCTTCCATGACGAAGGCGAGGAAGAGGACGACGAAACCTCCACGCAGAAGCTCGATTTGCGCGAGCTCTTCATGCTCGCCATCGCCACGAGCATCGACGCGCTGGCCGTCGGCATCAGCTTCTCGTTTCTGCAGATCGACATCGTGGCTGCCGCGCTGATCATCGGCTGCACGACCTTCGTCCTCTCGCTCGTCGGCGTCGTCGTGGGCAATCGCTTCGGCGCGCGCTTCGAGAAGCCGTCGCAGATTGCGGGCGGTGTCGTTCTCATCGCCATCGGCCTCAAGATACTCCTCGAACATCTGGGCCTCATCGCGTTTTAGCCCCGTTTGAGCGCGTCATTGGCCTGACGCTGCGGTATGATGTGTCACTGTTTTATCTGACGCACGTATCTGACGGCACATCGGAGGTTGGCCATGCACGAGGCGTATGATCCGCATTCCATCGAACCCAAATGGCAGAAGTACTGGGCGGAACATGAGCTTTTCAAGCTTGACGAGGCATCCGAGCGCCCTGCGAAGTACGTGCTCGAGATGTTCCCGTACCCGAGCGGCGACATCCACATGGGTCATGTGCGCAACTACACCATCGGTGACGTCTACGCGCGTTACCTGCACATGAACGGCTACGACGTGCTGCATCCCATCGGATGGGACGCCTTTGGCCTGCCGGCCGAAAACGCCGCCATCAAGCATCATAGCCATCCGGCCACCTGGACCTTCGAGAACATCGACACCCAGATGGCGAGCTTCAAGCGCATGGGCCTTTCCTACGATTGGGACCGCACGGTCATCACGTGCAAGGAGGACTACTATCGCTGGGGCCAGTGGTTCTTCCTCAAGATGTACGAGAAGGGCCTGGCATATCGCAAGTCCAATCCCGTCAACTGGTGCCCCGACTGCAAGACCGTGCTCGCCAACGAGCAGGTCGAGCAGGGCACGTGCTGGCGCTGCCATTCCACCGTCGAGCGCCGCGAGCTCGACCAGTGGTACCTCAAGATTACCGATTACGCCCAGGAGCTGCTTGATGACCTCGACAAGCTGCCCGGCTGGCCCGAGCGCGTCAAGCAGATGCAGGCCAACTGGATCGGCCGCAGCGAGGGCGCCGAGGTGAAGTTCACGCTCTGCGACGAGGCGGGCGAGCCCACCGACGAGACCATCACCGTGTTCACGACGCGCCCCGACACGCTCTTCGGCTGCACCTTCTTTATGCTCGCGCCCGAGCACAAGCTCGTCGAGCGCCTGATCGTGGGCACCGAATACGAGGCCGAGGTGCGCGAGGTGCAAAAGGTTGCCGCTGCCGCCACGGCCGTCGAGCGTACGATGGGTGACCGCGAGAAGCACGGCGCGTTCACGGGCCGCTATGTCATCAACCCCGTCAACGGTGCCAAGGTGCCGGTCTGGGTTTCCGATTACGTGCTGACCGACTACGGCACCGGTGCCGTCATGGCCGTGCCCTGTGGCGACCAGCGCGACTTCGAGTTCGCGCGCAAGTACGGCCTGCCCATCCCGCCGGTCGTGGTGCCGGCAGATAGCCCGCTTGCCACCGAGCTCGCCGACGTGCGCGACCTCGAGGTGACCGACGTGGACTGGGATGAGGCCTTCAACGGCGATGGCGTCATGGTGCAATCCGGGCAGTTCACCGGTATGCCCGGCGGTCATGACTCGCAGGGCATGCAGGCGGTCATCGACTGGCTCGCCGAACGTGGCCTGGGTCAGGGGGTCGTGAACTTCCGCCTGCGCGACTGGCTCATCAGCCGCCAGCGCTACTGGGGCAATCCCATCCCGATGATCTATTGCGACGAGTGCGGCCTGGTTCCCGTCCCCGAACAGGACCTGCCGGTCATCCTTCCCATGGACATCGACATCGCCGCGGGCGAAACGCTCAAGGATTCCAAGGAGTTCTACGAGTGCACCTGCCCGGTGTGCGGCAAACCCGCGCATCGCGAGACCGACACTATGGACACCTTCACGTGTAGCTCGTGGTACTACCTGCGCTACACCGACCCGCATAACACCGAGCTTCCCTTCGCCAAGGACAAGGCGGATCGCTTCATGCCCGTCGACCAGTACATCGGCGGTATCGAGCACGCCATCTTGCACCTGCTGTACTCGCGCTTCTGGACCAAGGTCGCGCGCGACGCCGGCATGCTCGACTTCGACGAGCCGTTCACCAACCTGCTGTGCCAGGGCATGGTCAAGGACTCCAAGGGCGAGACGATGTCCAAGTCTAAGGGCAACGTCGTGTCGCCCGAGTCGCTCATCGACGAGTACGGCGTCGACGCCGCCCGCGCCTGCATCCTGTTCATGGCTCCGCCCGACAAGGACCTGCAGTGGGACGACAAGAGCTGCGCGGCCATGGCGCGCTTCCTCAAGCGCGTGTGGGGGCAGGTGTGGTCGCTGGCCGATGCCGCCGGCTCGGCTGATGACGGGCAACTTGCCAAGGAGCTCAACCGCCAGATGCACGCGACCATCAAGAAGGTGGGCGCCGACATCGAGCGCTTCAACTTCAACACGGCGCTCGCGTCGATCATGGAGCTCTCCAATACGACGGCCGATTATCTCAACGCCACGGCGGAGGATGCACGCGACAGGGAGCTGTGCCGTGCGGTCGCCACGACGCTCGTGCTGCTGCTCGCCCCCTATGCGCCGCATTGGGCCGACGAGCTGTGGACCGAGGCACTCGGCAACGAGGGCAGCGCCTATGACGTCGCCTGGCCGAGCTTCGACGAGGAGGCCACGAAGGCCGACGAGGTGGAGCGCGCCGTCATGATCGGCGGCAAGGTGCGTGGCCACATCACGACGGCTGCCGATGCGAGCGAGGACGAGATCGTTGATGCGGCGCTTGCCGCTGTCGCCGATCGCATCGAGGGGCTCACCGTGCGCAAGACGATCGTCGCCCCGACCGTCGTCAACGTGGTGGCGAACTAGAGGGATTGCTTGCTGGCTGAAACGCGGGACATGGGTACACCAGAGCTCCGAGACCCAGTCGCTCTGGTCGCACCCATGTCCCGCTATGCAGCCGAGCAGCGCGACGCGCCTAGCGACTCCTTGACGCAGCAATCGCCCCGCAGTTGCCGCAGTCGGAGCTTTTGGGAAAAGGGAAAAGATCGGGCAGCGCGACCCGCGCCTGGCGACCCTCCTGACGCATGTTGACTCCACGACGAATCCGAGTAAAATAGGGTAGCTTGTCAAAGCGCCCGTTTTGCGTGCTTTGAGGCTGCTCGCAGCCACGGTACGGCTTTCTACGCCGCCGTTAAGTCAGAGAAGTCGAGGAGAAAGTGGGATTTGCCCCGCTTTCTTTGTTTGTAAGGAGACAGTAGGTGAACAGGGAAGACAGGCTGATAGAGGCGCTCGAGCCGCTCGCGAGCGAGCATGGACTCGATCTCGTGACGGTCGAGGTGGCCGGCACGCGCAAGCGCCCCATCCTGCGCGTGTTCCTTGACACACCGGCCGGTGGCATCACGCTCGACGAGCTCGTCGACGCCCAGGAGTGGGTGGATGCGACGATCGAGGAAGTCGATCCCTTCATCGAATCGTACGATCTCGAGGTCTCGTCTCCCGGCATCGACCGACCGCTGCGCAAACGCACCGACTTCGACCGCTTCGCGGGCGAGATGACGGTCATTTACCTCAAGCCAGGGGCGCCGCGCAGCAAGTACACGGGTATTTCGCATGGGCTCGATGGTGACGAGCTCGTGCTCGAAATGGAAGACGGCACGATGGAGCGCATCGCCTTCGATCGCATCAAGAGGGCGCACATCATCGGCCAGATTGACTTTGGCGGGCGTAATTTCGATGACGAAGACGCTCCGCTTGGCCAGGACAACTAAATAGGGAGGAACCATGTCATCAGAACTCATCAGCGCACTCACCGATCTTGCCACCGAGCGCGGCATCGACCAGCTTGCCGTTCTCGAGCGCCTCGAGCAGGATCTCGCACGCAGCTATAAGGGCATCCTCGACCTCGATTGGGATGCACAGGTCACCATCGACCGTGAAAGTGGCCGCATCTTCGTCTACGAGATGGTCGGTATCGGCGAGGAGGATCCCGAGACCGGCGAGTACGAGGACTACGAGCCGCGCGACGTCACGCCGGACAACGTGTCGCGCATCGCCGCCCAGAACGCCAAGCGCGTCATCAACGAGATCGTCCGTGACGCGGCCCGTGCGAGCATCTACAAGGAATTCGCCGATCGCAAGGGCGAGCTCATCACCGGCACCGTGCTCCAGACCACGCCCGACTTCACCATCATCAAGATTCGCGATGGCGTCGAGGCCGAGCTGCCGCACTTTGACAGGCGCCGCAACGAAAACGAGCGCAACGAGCGCCCCAGCAACGAGTACTACCAGCATAACCAGCGTATCAAGGCACTCATCATCGACGTGCGCGATCCCAGCCAGCAGGCCCAGGGCGCCACGCGCACGCGCGACGGCGGCAACCGTCCGAGCATCATCGTGAGCCGCACGCATCCCGACCTCATCCGTCGCCTGCTCGAGCTCGAGGTCCCCGAGATCTACGACGGTGTCGTCGAGGTCAAGTCCGTCGCGCGCGAGGCCGGTGCCCGTTCCAAGATCGCCGTGCACTCCCGCGAGTCCAACCTCGATCCGGTCGGCGCTTGCGTCGGTCCCAAGGGCTCGCGCATCCGCATGGTCGTGGGCGAGCTGCGCGGCGAGCGCATTGACGTCATCCAGTGGAGCGAGGACCCGGTGACCTTCGTGGCCAATGCGCTTTCGCCGGCCAAGGTATCCAACGTGCTCATCGACGAGGATTCGCATTATGCGACGGTCGTCGTGCCCGATGACCAGCTCTCGCTTGCCATCGGCAAGGAGGGGCAGAACGCCCGCCTCGCCGCGCGCCTGACCGGTTGGCACATCGACATCAAGTCGGCGAGCCTCGTCGCGGCCGATGGCGGATCGCTGTCGTCCATGACCTCGCTCATCGACGAGGAGGATGACCTGCCCGAGGAGCCGGTGGATCTGCGCTGCGAGTACGTGAGCCCCGAAGGCGTGCGTTGCCGCAACCATGCCCGTCCCGGCTCGCATTTCTGTGGCATCCACTCCGACGGCCAGGTACCCGACGAGGAAGAGGAGTCCCTCATCTAATGACGAAAAGGGCTCCCATACGCACCTGCATCGCCTGCGGCGCAAGCTCGGACAAGCACGCGCTCGTGCGCTTCGTCCGCAAGGCGGACGGCACGGTCGCGCTCGATGCGAGCGGCAAGGCGGCGGGGCGTGGGGCCTACGTGTGTGCGAAAAGCGCATGCTTCGAGAGGGCATGCGAGAAGCGCCTGCTGGGCGGTCGCTTGCGCACCAAGGTGGGAAACGATGACTACGAACGGCTTCGGGCCGACTTTGACGTCTACATGAGCGCGTTGGGCGCGGCGTCAGCAGGGGATAGGTGATAGTAAACATGGCAGGAATGCGCGTACATGAACTCGCCAAGGAGTTCGGGATGACCTCCAAGGAGCTCGTCGAGAGGCTCAAGGGGATGAAGATTCCCGTCAAGAATCACGCGTCCACGCTTGTCGACGCGTACGTCGACAAGATTCGCAAGGAGCTCGGCCCCGAGCTCGAGAAGCGTGGCGAGCAGGCTCGGGAAGACGCCGCGAAGGACGCTGCGGAGGAGCAGGCCAGTGCCGAGGAAGAGGAGCGCAAGCGCCTCGAGGAAGAGCATAAGAAGGCCGCCCAGGCTGAGATGAAGCGTCGTCAGAAGGAGCAAAAGCGACGCGAGGCCGCCGAGGCGGAGGCGAAGGCCGCCAGCCAGCAGGACGCCGAGGCCGCCGAGGAGGAGGAAGCTAAGGCCAAGCCAGCCAGGTCCTCGGTCTTCGACGGGCTCCTCTCCCAGATCGCGGCCGAGAGCAATCGCCTGACGCAGGAGAAGCGCGAGGCAGCCGAGGCGAGAAATGCCGAGGCCGAGCAGACGGCTTCCGAGCCGGCGCAGGCCGAGTCGCCCTATCGCGAGAAGGGCGCCAAGAAGAAAAAGAAGGGCCGCCAGCAGGTCGAGGTCGATTCCGAGTCCGAGGACGACCGCTATCGTCAGATGGCGCAGGTCGCCGAGCAGCTCCAGCGCGACAAGGTCCTCGAGGAGGCACGTGCCGCGGTTGCCGAGGCCGAGAAGCAGTCGACCGGCCGCCGCAAGAAGCGTAAGGAGCGCCGTGCCGCCGAGGCGGCCAAGAAGGCCGAGGAAGAGGCGCAGCGCAAGGCGGAGATCACCGGTGTCCCCGTCGGCGTCGTGCAGGTTACGAGCGGCATCACGGTCGGCGAGCTCGCCGACGCGCTCGAGGTGCCCGGCAACGAGGTCGTGAAGAGGCTCTTTCTGCTGGGTACGCCGCTCACGCTCACGCAGTCGATGAGCGATGACCTGGTCGAACTCATCGCCGGCGATATCGGCCGCGAGGTCAAGATCATCTCGCCGGAAGAGGAGATGTCGTTCACCTTCCATGACGACGAGAAGGACCTCAAGCCGCGTCCGCCCGTCGTTACCGTCATGGGCCACGTTGACCACGGCAAGACCTCGTTGCTTGACGCCATTCGCCATTCGGGTGTGCAGCAGGCCGAGGCCGGCGGCATCACGCAGGCAATCGGCGCGTCCGTGGTCTGGATCAACGGCAACCAGATCACCTTCATCGACACGCCGGGTCACGAGGCGTTCACCGCCATGCGCGCACGCGGTGCCCAGGTCACCGACATCATCGTCCTGGTCGTCGCCGCCGATGACGGCGTCATGCCGCAGACCATCGAGGCCATCGACCACGCCAAGGCCGCCGACGTACCCATCGTCGTGGCCATCAACAAGATCGACAAGCCGGGCGCCAACCCCGAGCGCGTGAAGACCGAGCTCGCCGAGCGCGGCGTCATTCCCGAGGAATGGGGCGGCAACAACATGTTCGTCGAGGTCTCCGCCCGACAGAACCTCAACATCGACGAACTGCTCGAGACGATCATCCTCCAGGCCGAGGTGCTGGAGCTCAAGGCCAACCCCGATACGACCGCGAGCGGCTTCGTCATCGAGGCCAACCTCGACAAGGGTCGCGGTCCCGTGGCGACGGTCATCGTGCAACGCGGTACCCTGCACGTGGGCGACGCCCTCGTCGCGGGCGTGTGCTTTGGCCACGTGCGCGCCCTCGTCGACCCCAAGGGCAACTCCGTCAAGGAGGCAAAACCCGCCGACCCGGTCGAGATCCTGGGCCTGTCCTCGGTTCCGAGCGCCGGCGACGAGTTCGCCGTCTTCGAGAACGAGTCCGAGGCGCGTAGCCTGGCCGCCGAGCGTGAGCTCAAGCAGCGCCTGGCCGCCCAGGAGGCTCCGCGTCACATGAATCTCGACGACCTGTTCGCCCGCATCGAGGCCAACAAGCACGCCGAGCTCAACCTCATCGTCAAGGCCGACACGCAGGGCTCCATCGAGGCGCTGCGCGGTGCCCTGGAGAAGATGGACCAGTCCGAGGTGCGCATCAACGTCATCCGCGCGGCGGTTGGCGGCGTCACCGAGACCGACGTCAACTTCGCCGCGGCTTCCGATGCCATCATCATCGGATTCGGCGTGCGACCGCAGGCCGGCGTGCGCCAGGTCGCCGAGCGCGAGAAGGTCGACATCCGCCTGTATCGCGTCATCTACCAGGCCATCGAGGACATCAACGCCGCACGCGTCGGCTTGCTCGCTCCCGAGGAGGTCGAGGTCGACACCGGTTCGGCAACCGTGCGCGAGACCTTCAAGATGCCCAAGGTCGGCGTCATCGCCGGTTGCATCGTCACCGAGGGCGAGATCGCGAACACCGACCGCGTGCGCATCGTGCGCGACGGCGTCATCGTCCATGACGGCGCCATCATGTCCATGCGCCATTACCGCGATGACGTGTCGTCCGTGCGCGCCGGCACGGAATGCGGCATCGGCATCGAGGATTTCCAGGACATCAAGGAAGGCGATGTCATCGAGGGCTATCGCATCGAGCAAGTCGCCCGTAAGGAATAGGCATGAAGCAGACACCCACATCCCGCCGCGTCAACGAGGAGCTTCGCGAGAAGATCGCCAACGTGCTGCTGTTCCAGATCGCCGATCCGCGACTGGAGCTCGTGACGGTCACCGACGTCGAGGTTTCCAAGGACCGCGAGGTCGCCAATGTCTACGTGAGCGCCGAGGCGAGTCGCTATGACGAGGTCATGGAAGGACTCGAGGCTGCCAAGGGACGCATTCGGTCGCTCGTTGGCAAGAGTCTCGGATGGCGTGTCACGCCCGAGCTGCGCTTCTTCATCGACCCGTCGGTCGATGCTGCCGAGCGTATCGCCTCGCTGTTCTCCGACGAGGGCTAGCGACGCCTCCTCACGCATGCTCAGGGCACCTGGACAAGGAAACGAACATGATGAAGCTCGATTACACACAGGGCATCGAACTGCTCGACGGGGCGCATAGCATCGCCATATGCGGTCACGTCAATCCGGATGGCGACTGCCTCGGAAGCGTCCTCGCGCTTACGCTGGGGCTGCGTAGCCTCGGCTACGAGGTCACGCCGTTGCTCGCGACGCGCGAGCAACCCAAGCTCTATGACTTCCTGGAGTGCTATGCGGACTTCGTGCCCGCCTGCGAGTACCATGCACGGCCGGATGTCTTCATCCTGGTCGACGTGCCGAGCGTCTCGCGCTCCGGTGACGGCGAGTACGTGTTCAAGCGGGCGAAGAGGACGCTCGTGATCGACCACCACCAGGGCGATGCGTCGTTTGCCGACATCGGTTACGTGGACAGTTCGGCTGCGGCGGCCGGCATGCTCGTCTGGGACTTTCTCGAGCAGGCCGGTGTCGAGATGACGCCTCAAATCGCGACGTGCTGCTACACCGCCCTCGTCACGGACACGGGCAGGTTCCAATTCCAGAACGCGGACTCGCGAGCCCTCATGGCCGCGGCGGACATGGCAGCGGCAGGCGCGATTCCCTCCGAGGTCGCGCGCTACGTCTACCAGCGTCGCAGTTGGGCCGCCCTGCAGCTCGAGTCGCTCGTCGTGCGTCGGCTCGAGCTCCTCTTCGATGGCAGGCTGGCCCTGTCGTGGGCATGCGAATCCGACTTCGAGGAGCTGGGCGCGAGCAAGGAGGACGGCGACTCGCTCATCGACGCCATACGCCAGCTCGACGGGGTGGAGATCGCCGTCATGTTGCGTGAGCAAGGTCCCATCGTACGCGGCTCGATTCGCTCGAAGACCGACCGTGACGTTGCCGCCATCGCGGCGAAGATGAACGGAGGCGGCCACAAGGCGGCGGCTGGCTTCACCATCCACGGCAAGTTGCCCGAGGCGCGCGCCATCGTCGAGGAGCTTGTCGCGGCCTCGTTTGCCGAGCAGCCAAGCGCTCCGATGACGACGGACGCCGAGGTTACCAGCACGACGGCGTTCACGAAGATCCGCGAGGACATGCTATGAGACAGCGCCGTGGCGTCAGCGGGCTATGCGGCGTGCTCGCCCTCGACAAGCCCTACGGGATGACCTCGCACGATGTGGTCAATCGCGTACGGCAAATCACGGGCGAACGGCGCGTCGGGCATGCCGGGACGCTCGATCCGGCGGCTACCGGCCTCATGCTTGTGGGCGTGGGAGCGGCGACGCGCCTTTCCGAGTATCTCACCGGGCATGACAAGGGCTATGACGCGCGCATCGTTTTCGGCGTCTCCACCGATACCGATGACGCGCAGGGACGCGTGCTGGCAAGCGCCGATGATGCCGAGCTCGCCCGCGTCATGCGCACGGCCGATGTCCAGTCCGTACTCGACGAGTTCACGGGGCGGCTCGAACAGTTGCCTCCCGCGTATTCGGCCATCAAGAAGAACGGCGTCGTCGCCTACAAGGCGGCACGCGAGGGAAGCTGCATAGACCTCGAGCCGCGCCCTGTCACCGTGCATGCGGCACGTCTTGTCGCGACGGGCGTGCAGGACGTCGAGCTCGTCCGTCCCGACGGCGACTCGTTTGCCCGCGTCCTTCCGTATTGGGATGTCCACTTTCACGTGAGCAAGGGCACCTACATCCGCGCCCTGGCGCGCGACATCGGCGCCTACCTCGGCTGCGGTGCCCACCTCGGCTCGCTGCGCCGCACATGCGTCGCCGATACGGGCGTTGACGAGGCCTGTTCCATCGACGAGCTCTCGACCTGCATGGAGCGGGGAAGTGCGCTTCCCTGGTGCGATCCGGCGAAGCTCCTGGGCTTTCCCGTCATCGAGCTCGGCGAGCAGCAGGTTAAGTGCGTGGAAAACGGACGCAAGCTGGTGGGGCTTGACGCGTGCGCGGGCATGGTGTCGTGCATTCGCGATGATCGCCTACTCGCGGTCTACAGCTACGATGACGGGGCATATCGCCCTGCGACGGTCATTCCCGGAGGTGTCATCGGCGTTGGCTAGGGCGGGTGACATCATGCGCTGCGACCCGATGGGCGCCATGCCCGCTGGATTGGGTGACGCCGTGCTCGTCATCGGCATCTTCGATGGCATGCACATCGGGCATCGGGCGATCTTCGCCCAGGCGCGCCAGCAGGCCCGCGAGCTCGGCGTTCCGCTCGTTGCCGTGACCTTCGAGCACGATCCCGACGAGATATTCCGCGCCGATGACCCGACGTTTGGCAAGCTGCTCTCGAACTCCGAGCGCCTCGCGATGATCGCGGAACAGGCCGAGGGCGGCGCACTCGTCTTGCCGGCGAGTCGCGAGGTCTTTTCGATGTCGCCGGATGCCTTCCTCGACTTCCTGGGAGGCGTCGTGCGACCACGCGCCATCTTCACGGGGTCGGATTTTCGCTTCGGGGTGCGGGCGAGCGGTACGGCGGCCGACATCGGACGATGGGCCCTCACGCACGGCTGCGCGTACGTGCCCTGCGAGCTCGTCGAGGAGGACGGCGAGGTCATTTCGGCGACACGCATACGCGGCGAGCTGCGCGAGGGTGCGGTCGCGCAGGCAAAGCGCCTGCTCGCGGGTAGGCCACATGCCATCGTCGGCTCGGTCGTGCACGGACGCGGCGCGGGCGACGGGTTCGGCTTCGCGACGGCCAACCTCGACCTCTCGGATTGCGAGGTCATGCTGCCCCGCGAGGGGGTGTACGGCGCTTACGGCATCGTCGACGGCGTACGCTACGCCGCTGCCGTCAACGTGGGTGTGGCCAGGAGCTTTGCCGAGGCGACGGCTCCGGTCGAGGCGCATCTGCTCGACTTCGACGGCGACCTCTACGGTAGGGAGATTCGCATCGAGTTCGAGGAGTGGCTGCGCGGTCCGCGCGTGTTCGAGACGAAGGACGAGCTCATCGAGACCGTGATGGGCAATATCGCATGGGTGCGCGAGCATCTGGGAGGCAAGTGACGCATGGCACGCATCTCCGATGACGATATCCGCCGCGTGCGCGAGGCGACCGACCTGGTCTCGCTCGTGAACGAACGCGTGGTCCTCACCCAGAAGGGACGTCTGTTCTGGGGGTGCTGTCCGTTCCACGACGAGAAGACGCCCTCGTTCAAGATTGACCCCGACCTGCAGAACTGGCACTGCTTCGGCTGCGGCAAGAGCGGTGACGTCTTTGGCTATCTCATGGAAAGCGAGCACCTCGAGTTTCCCGAGGCGGTGCGCGCGCTGGCCGATCGCGCCAACATCGAGATCACCGAGGTGGGTGGCAGCGGCGTTCCACGCAGCATCAAGGAGCGCATGATGCAGGCATGCGCCGAGGCCGAGGAGTTCTACCACATGGAGCTCATGCGCTCGCGTGATGCCGGTCCCTCGCAGGCACGCGCCTACCTGCATGATCGCGGTTTCGGGTCAGAATGCGCGCGCGGCTGGCATCTCGGCTACGCGCCCGGGCACGGCAAGCTCGTCGCCCATCTCCAGTTACGGGGCTTCACGCGTGACGAAATCGTCGGCGCCAACCTCGCCTACGTGAACAAGGGCGGCCGCCTCGTCGACCGCTTCTTCGAACGCGTGATGTTTCCGGTGCATGACCTGCAGGGGCGCAGCATCGCGTTTGGCGGGCGCATCATGGGTGCCGGCGAGCCCAAGTACCTCAACACCTCGGAGACGCCCATCTTTCACAAGTCGTCGAACATGTTCGGCATCGACATCGCGAAAAGCGCGATCGTGTCGAGTGGCGAGGCCATCGTCGTGGAAGGCTACACCGACGTCATCGCCATGCACCAGGCCGGTATCGCCAACGTCGTCGCCACGCTCGGAACGGCGCTTACGGCTCAGCACGTCAAGCTCATCAGTCGCTTCGCCACGCGTATCGTCTACCTCTTCGATGGCGACGCGGCCGGGCAGAAGGCCGCCGACCGCGCGAGCGAGTTCATCGACTGGCAATCGGCGGTTGAGAGCCGACGCGACCCGATCGACCTGCGCGTTGCCGTGTTGCCCGATGGCAAGGACCCTGCCGAGTTTCTCGCCGCCTATGATGCCGCCGCGATGCGCGATGCCATCGCTGCTGCCGAGCCCCTGCTCGCGTTTTCGATCAACCGCTGCATCGAACGCTACGACCTGAGGCGTCCGGAGAACAAGGCGCGCGCCATGACCGGGGCGCTGCAGATTCTCTATCCCATCAAGGATTCCGTCTCGGCAACGGATTACGTCAACATCATCGCCGACCGTCTGAATGTGGAGTATACTGCCGTATTCAAGGCTCTCAAGGAGACCAAGGCCCCTATGGCTGCCCGCCATCAAAACGATCAGGCCGTCTCGGAGCCCCAACCGAATGCGGTAAACCCTGTTGCCGAGCAGATCATCGAGGCGGACCAACAATCCGCCCGCATGGAATATGGGCTCATCGCGCTCGTTGTGACCGACGCCCATCTCCTCGATTACATCGAGAAGGACTTGGTGCGCATCAGGTGGATGGACCAAGCGGCCGAGAGCATGGCAGATGCCCTGATGACGATTGACCACGAGGCATCTGCCGCGCAAGCGCTGGCGTCAGTCCAGGGGGCGTGTCCCGACGCCTCGACCTTGCTCGCGCAGGCCATGATCGAAACGGAGGACGGCGAGGAGAGGCTGTTCCAGGCACGGCTCATGATTCGCACCTTGCGAGAGCGCGATCTCGAGCGGAGCATCCGCGATGCGAAGGCGCGCATGCGGACGGAAAGCGGACTTTCGGCTGACGAGCTCGATCGGCTCTTCGAGCAGACCGTGTCGATGCAAAAGGAGCTCGTGAGGTTGCGCAGCAACGCACCTGACGACCTGAAGGACTAGAAAAGGGGTTTTGACGTGGCAAAGACTTCCACCACGAAGAAGAGCGCGACCAAGACGGCCAAGACCGCGGCCAAGAAGACGGGGGCGAAGACGGCTGCCGTCAAGCAGGCCGAGGCCGAAGAGGGCGTCCTCGACAACGAGCTCATCGCGCGGCTCGACGACTTCATCAAGGAGTCGGGCAAGAAGGTCGAGCGCGGCGTCGTCGAGAGCAGCTTCGCCGACGACGACCTTTCGGGCAAGCAGATGACCGCCGTCTTCGAGTACCTGACGGCCAACGGCATCAAGCTCACGGGCAAGAGCATGCAGGCTGTCGAGGTCGACGACGATGATGACATAGACGTCGCCATGAGCGACGAGGAAATCATGGAGGGCATCCCGGAAGACGAGCTGGGTGCTCCGAGCGAGGCCATGAGCATCAAGCAGGCAGAGGAGGCCGTCGAGGCCGAGGCGGCCGAGGCCAAGAAGGCCGCCGCGATTGACGCCGACGAGAAGCCGGCGGATGCCAAGAAGCGCCGTGCCGAGGCGCGCAAGGCCCGCATCGAGGCGAGCTCGGTCGTCATGCTCACGGGAGACCCGGTGCGCATGTACCTGAAGGAGATCGGCAAGGTCGACCTGCTCACCGCCTCCGAGGAAGTCGACCTGGCCATGAAGATCGAGGCCGGCCTCAAGGCGACCGAGGAACTCGAGCGTGCCGAAGAGGAGGGCGTCGAGCTCACCCGTCGCGAGCGTCGTCGCCTCACGCGCGTCGAGCAGGTCGGCTTGGACGCCAAAGACCAGCTCATCGAGGCAAACCTGCGCCTCGTCGTCTCCATCGCCAAGCGCTACGTGGGACGCGGCATGCTCTTCCTCGACCTCATCCAGGAGGGCAACCTCGGACTCATTCGCGCCGTCGAGAAGTTCGACTACACCAAGGGCTTCAAGTTCTCGACATACGCCACCTGGTGGATTCGCCAGGCCATCACGCGCGCCATCGCCGACCAGGCCCGCACCATCCGCATCCCGGTGCACATGGTCGAGACCATCAACAAGCTCGTGCGCATTCAGCGCCAGCTCCTCCAGGAGCTCGGCCGCGAACCAACGCCCGAGGAGATCGGCGAGCAGATGGACATGACCGCCGAGCGCGTGCGCGAGATCCAGAAGATCAACCGGGAGCCAGTCAGCCTCGAGACGCCCATCGGCGAGGAAGAGGATTCCCAGCTTGGCGACTTCATCGAGGACCACGAGGCCGTGCGTCCCGACGATGCCGCCGGGTTCTCGATGCTCCAGGAGCAGCTGCAGATGGTGCTCGACGGGCTCGCCGAGCGCGAGCGCAAGGTGATCGAGCTCAGGTTTGGCCTCAAGGACGGCCATCCCCGCACGCTCGAGGAGGTCGGGCGCGAGTTTGGCGTCACGCGCGAGCGCATTCGCCAGATCGAGAGCAAGACGCTCGCCAAGCTGCGTCATCCGAGCCGCTCGAGCAAGCTCAAGGATTATCTGGAGGACTAACGGGCCAAACGGTATAATGGCCGTCACTTGGCCCCATGGCGCAACGGTTAGCGCGATCGACTCATAATCGACAGGTTCCAGGTTCGAATCCTGGTGGGGCCACCAATAAATCAGCAGGTCAGGGGCACGTGCTCCTGGCCTGTTTTGCTGCGTGTGCGTTTCGTGAGCGTTTGAGCCTAGCCCGTGACCTTTCGCGTGCGCCGAAGACACAAAAAATCGGGGGCACCCGAAGGTGCCCCCGATTCATTTTTCCGTAATGAGAAAGCACGTTTTTTGCGGAAAAGTCGCAAAAAAGCACCCCATTCATTAAAACTACAGCACCAACGCTCCACTCGCGCTTACGTCCACGCTCGTCCTCATGGCGCAGCGGGAGTCGAACGCGTACCACTTGCCGCCGATCTCTCGGCAGCAGTCGTGCACGGCGTAGCCACGGCTGTCGAACCAGAACCACTCGCCGTTGACGAGCTTCCAGGTGTCGTGCGGCCAGCTTCCGTCCGCCTCCTGCCACCACCAGCCGGTCGCATTGAGCCGCCAGCCTGGTACGATCGCGTCGCGGTTCTTCCAGACGAGCCTGCCGTCATAGGGGTAGTTCCTGAACGGCCTGATGTTGCTCTCGCTGCCGGTCTGGTCGCCCTTCTTTCCGCCATGCACGCCGCCGTTCTCGTTGATGGAGAACTGCATCAGCATGTCGGGGTCTTCCGACTTACACACGCTCGTGTGCTTGGACTCGTTGAGGTAGATGTCTCCCCGCTTGGCGTAGCGCGGAACCGACATGGGCACCCACTCGAAAAGACCGGTCTTGAGCAGCTCGTCTCGCATGTCGCCGGTGTAGCTCGCCCCGTGCGTGTCAATGCCGATGGCGCGAAGCGCGCTGATGACGCCGCTCGAACAGTCGCGGTCGCCGTTTTGGATGGTGACCTCGGAGCCGTCAGAGAGCGTGACGGTCTCGTAAGTGCCGTCGCCCCATCGGTCGTCCCACGTGTAGCCGTGCCCGCCGTCGCCGTCGTGCGTGACCATGTGCTCCATGACCTGCGCGAAGCGCTCGTAGAGCGGCAGGCTACTCATTGGTCTTGCCGATCTCTGCCTGGATGGGCGCGAGAACCGCCATGACGGTGGGCACGATGGCGAACTGCACCCACTCGGGCGCTCCGGTGAGCCCGGTCAGGCACGCGATGCCAACGCCCACGAGCCCCTGCGCGACGGTGCGCTCGAACTTGGCGGCGGGACTGTTGTCCGCGCACCAGGCGACGAACGCGTTGGTTGCCTTGCGGATGATGTTCATGATGGACCTCCTTTGCCTTGCCTTTGCCTATTGCAACACGGACGGCGGGTACGAGTTCATCTTGAGAACGTCCTCGTAGAGGGCCGTCCTCGTCCCGTTCCCGCCAAGTCCGTGGTATGCCCTGTACAGTCGCTCGAACGCCATCTTCTCGGCCGGGCTCGCGTATCCCTGGGCCACGAGGCGCGCGTGCTCCTTGTCTAGCTCCTTTCCAAGCAGCTCGCGAAGCGCGACGTTCTGGGCCTCCTGCAAGTCATTCAGGTTCTTGACTTGCGTCTTGAGCGATTCGGACTCCTGTAGGTGACCCACCAGCTCGACGTGCTCGCCGCGAAACCCCTTGAGCTTGCGGTACGCGTAGCCGCACACGGCGATGACGGCGGCTGATGCGACCGTAGGCAGGATGGACATGACGAAGCCGACCATCTGCTCGACCACTACTCCTCCCCGAACAGGTCGGGCGCTATCTCGCGCAGCGCATCCATGACGCCTTCCGGCACGTCGTCAAGCGTCCTTCTCCCCGCGCGGATGAGCCGCGCGTAGCTTTTCGCTATCAGCCTCTCCATCAGATTCCCCCTTCGTACAGGGCGCACAGCGCCTCGTCGGTCTCCAGCTGCGATTCGTACAGGTTCACCAGCAGCTCGTCCATGTCTGCGAGCTGGGATGGCGCGGAGGAAAGCCACTCCTCGCGTTGGGCTCGCTCGGCTGCCTCGGCAATCCGCTCGAGCTCGCCATCGGTGTAGGGCACGTAGACCTGCCTGGTCTCGTAGTCGTCGTCTGCCCAGGCGAACTTGGTCACGTCGTCGATGGGCGCTGCGTCTTCCCTCACGACCGTCTGCTCGGTCACGTAGCCGAGCGTCAGGTCTGGGTTCTCGATGGGATTGCCGGATTCGTCGTAGATCATCGGTCCTCCTAGTAGGTTCCGCAGACGTAGATATACGCGTCGGCTGATGTCGCCACGGCTACCGCAGATATGCACCAATACTGGATCTTCGTGGCGTTGATACTCGTGTATGTACCAGATGCGTCTGCAACTCCGATGACTGAGAAAATCGCAGGATTGTTATACGAAACGTCAGCGGTCATCACCTTCTTAAAGGTGAACGGCAGGCTTTGTGTGGATGCATGAGACGTGGACAACCATCGCCAGTTGTCATTCGTCATGCCAGATGGCGTAAACGTTACGCTTCCCCACGCCTCGGCGTACCCGTTGGAGTACTTGCGGTAGTGCCAGATGCCCGAGTTTCCCTCGGCGGTGACGTGGCTCGATATGCCCATGGCAGAGCGAAGCTGGGCCATGTTCATGTACCCGCCGTCATCTGCCGAGTCGAAAACGGTGACATAGCCGGCCTTGGTGAGGTTCGTGTCGAACATGGCGCGCAGCAGTGATCCCGGGCCTGCGATTGCGGTCTTGCCCGTGCCGCCCCTCGCGACCGGGAGCGTCCCGCTCGTGATGTCACCTGCGGAGTGCTTGTGGCCCGACGCGGCGTAGTCGTGCGTGTGGTCCCTCGGAGCGGCGTCCAGGCTTTCGTTCGGGATTGGCGGCGTGAACGTCGCGGACATCGCGCACTCGAAGCCCTCCTTGGTCGCCTCGCAGCCGAAGGCCACGCCCTTGCCGTTGGCGAGAAAGTCCATCGTCACGGTGTTGCCGCTCAGGAAGACGGACTTTGATTCGGTCGTGATTCCGTCGGTCACCGTCGCGCGTATCTCGTAGCTCTTCGATGCGAGCAAGCCGCCTATGACCGCCCTCTCACCGGACTCGACGCTGCCAACGGGCGTAAACTGCGTGGCACCGTTCTCACGGTATGCCAGCGAGCACGTGGTGGCGACATTTGGGTTGTTGCCACTTTCGAACGTGACGACCACGGCGGCATTGGTGCCCTCGAAGCTCTGGCTTCCGGAGCCGTCAACGCGGGTCGCCAACACGTCCTCAAGTCTCGGTGCGATGTACATGTTCACGTACACCGACGAGCTCTTCGTGACGGAGAACCCTCGCGAGTCCACGACGGTCGCCGAAATGGGCAGGCTGCCGACGGCATCCGGCGTCACCGTCGCCGTCTTCGCGTCATACGTCTTGCCGCCGATGGCTATCTTCGCGGACGCCTCGGTGGCGGAGTACTTGAGCGACTCGTTAAGTATCTTGACGGTGATCGGCGTTATGCCCTGGAACACCATCCGCTGCGGGAGCGACACGGCCAGGTCGAATGTGGGCTTCATGTCGTCGCCAGCGGCGATTGTGTAGCCCTTCGATCCTATTGACCACGTCTGCCCGTACATCGAGAGCGCGACGCTGACGTTTGCGTAGGCCGTCTTAGAGCTCGTCAGCTCGCCCCAGAGGTTGTCCCCGAGCTTGAACGAGAACATGCTCGTCATGTCCGTTCCCATGGTCGGATGCACGGACTTGGATAGATTGACCGGCTGGAACTCAGTCTCGCGCTTCTGCACGGTCACCAGGACGACCAGCGTGAAGTCGTGGGTGTGGTTATCGGCGTTCGTAACAACGCGTATCGAGTTGTCGTTCGTCCCGTAGGACAGCGAGTCGGGCATCTCGACCGTTACGTGCGTCGTTGTCGGCCCGTAGTTGACGTCAGTCTTTATCTGGGCCATCACGCCTCCTTCCACGTGAGCGTCAGGTTCCCGTTCTCGCGCTGCTCGAACGACCAGTTGCCCAGGTTCAGCCTCTCCGAGATGTCGGCGTTCGTTATCTCCATCGAGTTGCCGTCGATGTGGGCGACCCCCTTTCCGAGGAAGCTGTCGCCGAGCTCGATGTCGTACCCGTATCGGGCTATGACGCGCCCGCTCGGGCCGAAGACGCGAACGTCCTGGTCGGTCAGCAGCAGGTACCCCTTGCCCATCGGCCGGATGCCCCCGGCGTTGCATCTCCTCACGTAGTAGCTTCCGACGCCGTCCTCGACGGGGTTCTCGACCTGCTGGTACCATGTTCCGCTCTCGCTGATGAAGAGCTGGTAGTAGGTCTCGTCGGGGTCGAACGACCTCGCGACGTCGTACTCGTAGTAGTCGACGTCGTCTGGTTGGTACTCGGTCGGCTTGCTCATCGTGATGTAGAGCCCGCGCTCGGTGAGCGTCAGGTGCTCCTGCACGAACCCCGCCATGGTCGCCTGGTGGTCGTAGACGTAGTAGTTCGCTACGTCACCGGCAACCGGGTTCTCGACCTCGACGTACTTGCCGTCCACGAGCTCGAAGTACGTCTCGCCCTCGGAAAATTCCGTCGCGGGCATGTAGACCTCGTGGTCGCGCAGCCATGACAGCGTGCCCATCACGTCCTCGACGGTGCCGAGCTGGGTGAGCGCCGACAGCGCCGACGACATGGCGCTCTTGGCGTCGTCTGCTGCCGATTCGGCGCTTGCGGACGCGCTCTTCGCGCTGTTCTCGGCGCTCTTGGCCGCTACGCTGGCGCGCCCTGCGTCGATGACGGCGAGCTGCGCTGCGGCACCGGCGACGTTGGCGGCCTGCAACGCCCGCTCGCTCGTCCCGATGGCGGTCCTGGCGGTCGAGTCGTCTGTCGCGGGCGAGCTGACGTTTCCCGTGACGGTCGCGCGACCTCCCCTGACCGATATGGTCACGACGTCACCGGGTTTCGCGGATGCCACCGCCCTCACGCAGGGCGTGTCGCTTCCCGAGCCGACGAAGCAAGCCCAGATCGCGCCGGAGCCGTCAACCCTGGTCACGGTGCCGCGCGTCTCGGCGTGGCCTGCGCCTGCCGGAAAAAGCCCCCCGATGGCTGCCGATAGCGCGTTTGACTCGGCGTGTCCTATCACGTTCATGCCAGCCTCCCCCACGTCTCGGACACGTCGATGCCGCCTTCGCACTCGATGGACTGCGACATCACGGTGAAGTCGCCCTCGATTCCCTGCTCGGGCAGGTTCACCCGGATCAGCGAATTGGCGGTGACGCCCTCGACGTGGCGGCGCGCCACGTCGTAGGTCTCGTACACCTCGGAAAGCTCGGACAGCCTGCGCATCGCGTAGCGCGTGGGGGACTCGCCGTCCTTGAGGATGGGGTCTTCCTCTATGTGCTCGATGACGCGACCGCGCGATACCGTGGACGTCGGTGATGACGCGTCGTCGTTTCTGGAGACGAACTCGACGCCGTCGACGTAGACGCGCACGACGTTTGGCACGTCGGCGATCGGTAGCCCCCTGGATATCTCGCATCCGATGATCCCGCGGTTGGCGGTGTTTATGACGAGGGCCGGTTCGGTCGGCCTCTGGCATATGCGCACGGTGCCGTCCGGGCCGATTCCCATCGCGAAGCCCGCGATGCCGAGCACCTGCCAGATCCCGTCCAGATGGCTCGCCCCCAGGTCGAAGACGACGTGCTCCGCCAGGTTAAACGACCCGTCGAAGGTAACCGGCGCGGGTATGGTGTCGGCCAGCAGCTTTGCCGCCCACGCTATGCAGTCGGTTCCCTGCGGCACGTACGCCCCCGGCGCGAGGTACGTCTTCGACGCCTGCTCGAGCACGCTCCTGCCGGATAGGGAAGATGACCACGAGCCGCACGCGTAGTCGGACGAGTCCGGTATCAGCAGCATCGTGGCGATCGGGGTTGCCTGGGCGCCGTCGAGCTCGGAGATGCGGTAGTAGCCCTCGTCGAGCCTTCCCGCCACGTCGAGCATGCACGACTGCATGAGCGGCGAGCTTCCGTCGCGGTTGGCGTCTGCCTTGAACGAGATGGACTCGACGCCCGCGACCTCGGAGGCGGGAAGCCAGGTGGACGCGTCTATCGCCTGTAGCCTATAGCTGCCCATCGGCCCCACCTTCCGCTATGTCGTCGATCGCGCAGCGGTGCGCGTCGGTCAGGTCTACCTGCGTGAACGACAGCGAGACCCCGATGGCCCCGCTGTCGAACGACTCCTCGACGTCCTCTATCTGCACGTCGGCGTCGAAGGCGAGACCGGACGCCGTGCGCACGAAGACCGGGCCGGGATACGCCGCGACCTCGTAGATGAGGCGGCGCTGCTCGGGGGAGGCGAACCTGACGAGGTCGGTCTCGAAGGAACCCCGGCGCTCCACGCCCTCGCCCCAAGAGCCGACGCGCGAGCCGTCGAGCATCGTCTTGGCCTCGAAGGGCTTTGATGCCGACTCGGACGCCCGAAGGTTGAACGGGAGCTCGACGCTTTTTCCCTCGCCCCAGTCCAGGCGCAAAAACCCGCCCACGAGCCCGTAGGCGACGTCGGTCCAGGCCACGTCGCCGTCCATCGTGCGGCACGCCACGCGGTAGGCGGTCTGCGCCTGCTCCCGGGTCGATACGTAGGGCGCGAACCTGTCGGTGACCACGGAGCTGAACGTCACGCCCGAGGCGATGAGGTCGGCCCCGTGCGGGGTGACGCGGTACACGTCTGCAACGTCGGTGGAGATGGCGTCCGTTGGCGCGGAGACGGCGATTGACGCCGACATCGCCTCCCGGTCGGCCGTCACGCTCGCCGCCGGGAATCCCGCCTGGTGAGCCCAGGCGACGGTGAACGAACCGGTCGCGACCTCGGAGCGAAGCCCGGTGACCGCATCCTCGACGTACGCGCGCACGTCGTAGGTGCAGCCGTCCACGAGGGTGGCGCCCTCCAGGGTCACCGTCCCCTCGTAGAGCCCGTCTGCCTTGACCTCGATGCCCCCGATCTCGACGACCTTGCCGAAGACGACGTCGCCGCCCCTCTGGTAAGCGGTGCCCGACGGGGTCGCGTATGCGATGCCGCGCGACACCACCGAGACGATGGCGCGGTCCGACGAGTCGGTGCGCAGGGTCACGCTGGCGGGACCGGCCGTGACGGTCTCGGGGACTATGACTTCGCATACCGGCGCGTCGGATATCCTCACGAGCGCGTAGGCCGACTCGTCCACCATGCCGCCGATCGTCACGCCGACCTTCACGATGATGCAGTCGGCACCCACGAGGTCAGACGGGTCTATGACGGCGTAGCCCGAGGCATCGTAGCCCGACGCAAGCCCCGAGCAGGCCGCATCCAGGTTGGCGTAGGCTTGCGCCCTCGTATCCGCGTCGCTCGACGAAAGGGCCGCGAAGTCGGCGAGCGTCGCGTCGTCGGGGCCGATTATGCCGGACACCAGCCACTCGGACTGCCTTACGTCGGCGCCGACCGTCCACATGAGGCCGATGCCGTCCCCGCGCGTCACGGTCGACGGCGCGGTGAGCAGCACGAGGTTGGCCGTTCCCGAAAGCGAAGCGGACACCATGTTCGAGTACTCGCCGAAGCCCGAGTCGTTCCCGTTCTTCCAGCTCCTCCTGGCCCTGACGTAGACGACCGTTGACTCGTCGATCCCGTCTATGTAGGCGATGCCGACGTGCGTGTACGCGGCGACCGGCGTGCCGCCGACAGACGGTCGGTGCGCGTTTATCTCGGAAAGGCGCGTGGTCTTCTCCTCGCCGGTGAGCTCCCAGGCGAACTCGAAGCTCTCGGCTCCCTTGTTGGACTGCCACGCGTAGGGTGTCGTGCCCCAGGAGAGCTCGGTGGCGAACTCGTGCTTGGCGAGCTCGGCTTGCGTCGCGCCCTCGATCACGTCGTCACGCCACGCGACCTCGACGGCGAGTGACCTGCCGTCATCCGCCTCTGTGACCGATGCGATGTAGGCACCCGACGCGGTGACCGCGAGCGGTGCGTCGTAGATCGGAAGCTCGACCGGTTGCGAGTAGGTGGAGTGAGTCCCGTGAACAGCTTTCAGGCGGTACCACGTGCGCTTGCCGCGCTCGGTGGGACGGGCGTCCGATAGTGGGTCGCACATCGAGCATGCCTTTGAGTCGGCGGTCGCGACGCTTGACCACCCGCTAGACACGAGCGCCACCTCGGAAGGGTCGTCCAGCTCGGAATCACGCAGGCGGTACAGCTCGATGGTGTCGACCGGGTGCGTCATGTCGGCGCAGGAGTCGTAGGCGATGACCACGGTGGAGGTCACGTCGTTGCGGTTGGCGGTAATCGAGCGGATGACCGGCACGTTCGGGTGCGCGATGTAGTAGTTCGAGTTGGCGGTCGCGGAGTTGCCCGCAAGGCCGACGCAGTAGGCCGAGATGCCGAGGCGAATCGGCGTTCCCGCGTTGCCATCGGGCGCGAGCTGCGACACCGGCCACGATGCCGTGAAGGTGTCGTTGGTCTCCTCGATGCGCTGCAAGACGGTGGCCTTGCCGCCTCTCTCGACGGTGACTGTCCCCTTGAGCTGCAAGACGGGACGGTTCCACGCGCCCTTGTCGCGCTTGACGGTGACCTGGACGTTTGGCACGCCGTTCTTCTCGACGTGCTCTATCTCGATCTCGGGCTGCTTCGGGACGTCCAGGTAGATGATCGGCGAGTAGTTCCACCCGCCGAACCAGCCTTCGTAGACGAAGCGCATGCAGAACTGCACGGACTTCATGGGCTTCCATTTCGGAGCCCATCCCGCGATTTCCGCGAGGCCGCACGTGTAGTTGGCCGATTCCCCCGGTGATGTTCCCCACGAGTGGTCCCACCAGAGCCCGTTGATGGCCCAATACGTGTCCATGTGCTTAGCTTCTGCACCGCCACCGTAGCCGTTGGTCCACTTGCAGTCCAGCTTCATCTCGGTGTCGGTGACGCTGACGCTCGGTATCTGCATCGTGCGCACGTAGGTATCGCCCATTACCGCATCAGCCCTTCCATCTCGAGTGCTCTGGTGAAACCACGTGCCAGGTCCTTGGCGTTCGAGGATGCGTCGTACTGCAGCACGACGCGGATGTTGTTGGTCGTCGTGTTACCTGCCGGTTTGATCATCGAGGCGATCGTGGATGCATACGGTTCCAGATATCGCCTGTTCTCGATTGGCACGATGCTCTTTGTGCCATCGGCGTGCTGCATGATCCACTCACGCCCGTCCTCGCCGGCTATGTGCTGTATGCCGTGGGCATCGCGGCCCAGGGACGTGATGCCATCCGTCACGAAGCCGCCGGACGCGTGCAGTTTCACGAACCCGCCGGACTTGTCGCCGACGGCGCTCCTAACCTTGGCGGCGATCATTCCGGGGATGCTGCGTAGCTTGCTCTTGACCTGCTCGATTATCCAGCCGGTGGCGTCCGTCGCCGTGATCTTTACGTTCTTCGAGCTCGGGATGCCGTTGACGCTGCCTGCGGCGTGGTCGGCTGCATCGGCGCATTCCTCTGCCGTGCCGTTGTCGGTGACCTGATAGACCCTGTCGCCGATCCTGACGTAGTTGAGGCCCTGTAGCTTCTCGTTTTGCGTCGTGATCGTGCCGTTGTCGTTGACGGTGTAGGTCTTGGGGTCGATTTCCAGGGCGTCGAGATCCTCGATGGCCTCGCCCTGGTACTCGAGCGAGCCGTCGCTCGTGACCGTGAGCTGCTTGGGATCGAGCTGAAGCGCGTTGAGCGAGCCAACGAGCTCGACGATGGCGGGTATGTCCATGTCGGCCTGCGAGTGCAGCGCCGAGAAGGCGTCGACGCCCAGGGCCGCGAATGCCTCGAATCCGCCGGCGGTGTCGTGCAGCTTGGTCGCCAGCGTGGCCGCATCCTCGCCCGTCTTCGATGCCGCCTGGTCGAGCATGTCGGCGGCCAAACCCGCTGCCTCGAGCTGCTTTCTGAACTCGCCGGCTGCATCCGCGTCCCACCTCTGCTGTTCCTCGAGATTGGCGAGCTCGTCGGTGTATTCCTCGGCGGCCTTGGTGCTCGATTCGTAGAGTCCCTTCAGGCGCTCCTCTTCGCCGATCCAGTAATCGTAATTCCCTTTGTACTGGGCAATCTCGCTCGGATCGGTGGCGGCGTTCATGCCGGCCTCTGCGATTTCGCGCTGGCGCTTGGCGTCCTTGTAGGCCATCTCGTCCTTGACGGCCTGCTTCATGACGTCCGCGGCTACCTCTTGCAGGGCCTTGGCCTTCGCGTTGCGCTTCCAGGCCTCGGAGTTGGCATCGAGCTCGGCCGTGCTCTTGTTGATTGCGCCCGTCTCCGAGTCGGTGATCTCGATGGATTCGCCCGTTATCGAGGTGTAGCCGTCGATTGCCTGCTTGAGTTCGGCGACCTTGGCGGCGCTGCCGCCACAGTTGCCGGCGAGCTCAACGATCTTGTTCTTGTAGATGTCGACGAGCGCCGAGTTCACGCCCACGTCCTCGAACGACGACCTGATGTCGCTCGCGAGCTTCGATTGTTCTTTCGCGAGATCGTACGAGCTTGTGAAGAACGAGCCGACGGAGGCGGCACTCGCGTCGGCTCCGGCACCGAAGGCGCCTATCGCCCCCGCAAGGCCGTCCGTCGCGTTCTTGTACTCGTACATCTTGCCCAGGGCGTCTGCGATTGCGCTTGCCAGCACGGCGACGCCGGCCACGGCCAGCCCCACGAGCGCGCCCTTGGCCACGTTGCTCGCGACTGCGAGCTTGCCCGCGCGGTTGACCTGTTTGTCGGTCGAGGTGCCGAGTGCCTCCATGCCGCCCTTGGCCACGATGGACTTGGCGCCCATCTGGGCGATGAACTCCGATGCGCCCTTCATGGCCTTGCCGAGCACCTCGACGTTGCCGGCGATCGAGCCGAAGAGCTTGAGGGACGGCCCGAGTGCGGCGATGAGGCCGACCGTCGTGATGATCAGGCGCTGCTGACCCTCGTCCATGTCGGCGAATGCCTGCGCTCCGCTCTCGATGGCATCGAAGAGCGGCTGCGCGGCATCCACGATGTCGAGCAGAGCATCTGCGAGCGGACGCCCGATCTGGTCTGCGATCGCGATGATGCGGTTCTTGAGCATGTCGAACTTCGAGGCGAGCGAGTCGTTGAAGTTGGCGACCTCGTTGCCCAGCGCGATGTTCTGCGCGTAGGCCTCGTTTCCCTGCCTCAACGCGTCGGGCACCATGCCGGCTGCGCTCGCGAGGCGCTTCATCACGTCGAGCTGCCTGATCGAGCTGATGCCGAGCTCGTCGAGCATGACGGACAGGTTGCCGTTCTCGGCGACGCCCTGCTGCAGGCCGGCGAGGAACGCCTGGAACGCCTCGGCGGGGCTCTTCTTCCACGCCGCCGCGAACTCGGATGCGCTCATCTTGGCGGCGCTCGCCCAGTCGGCAAGGCTCGAATCGTTCTTGGCAACGGCCATGTCGATGGTCGACATGATCGTCGAGATCGCCGTGCCGCCGGCCTCGGCCTCGATGCCCACCGAGGACAGCGCGGTGGCAAGGCCGAGCACCTGGCCCTCGGTCATGCCCATTTGCTTGCCGGCACCGGCGATACGCATGGCCATGGCCATGATGTCGGCCTCGGTCGTGGCGTAGTGGTTTCCCAGGTCGATGAGTGAGCTTGCCAGGTTGGAGACCTCGTCCTTGCTCGTGCCCATGATGTTCATGAACTGGGCGAGCTGGGTGGCGGCCGTCTCGGCGTCGAGGTTGGTTGCGATGTCGAGACCCGACACGACGCGCCCGAACTCCTCGAGCTTGTCGACGGAGAATCCGAGCTGAGCTCCGAGCGCCTCGATTTCGAGCACCTGGGCGGCCGATACCGGGTTTGTCTTGGAGAACTCGATGGCTGACTCTTTGAGGCGCTGGTAGTCGGCCTCGGTGCCATCGACGGTCTTTCGCACGTTGGTGAGAGCGGAATCGATGCTCACGGCGGCTGCGATGCTCGCGCCTCCGGCGGCGACCATGGGCACCGTGAGGCCGAGCGTGAGCGCGCCGCCGACGGACGATGCCGCACGCGCGGCCGGCGAGAGCCGTCTGCCGAGCTCCTCGACCTTGGCGCCTGCCTTTCCGAGTCCCGAGCTCGCCGCGGCGGTCTGGACGGTGAACTGGAGCCACGACTGCTTCAGGCCGTCGAGCTTCGCCTGCGTCCTGGCGATGTCGCGTTGTAGCGCGTCCCAGGCCTCGCTTGACATCTTCTCCTTGCCGAGCTGGCTTTCGGCGGCCTTGAGGACCTTGAGGCGCTCCTCTGTATTGCCGACCTGCTTGGCGTAGTTGGCCATCTTCTGGCGCACGAGCTCGACGTTGCCCGGGTCGAGCTTGAGGGCCTTGGTGACGGCCCTCATGTTGCGGCCCAGGCCCTTCGTGTCGCGCTCGACCCTGCTCAGGGCGTCGTGCAGCCCAGTCGTGTCGGCGTCGAGCTTGATGGTGAGGCCCTTGTAGACTCCGGCCATGCTGCCCCTATTCCGTTGCTTCGTGGATTGCTAGCCCATGAGGGCGTCGATGTCGTCCTGCGTGGCCTCGCGCGTGCGCGTCTCGGCTCCGAAGGCCACGTCGGTGAAGGCGACCATGTCGGCCATGGTCAGGCCTCGTATCTCGTCGACCGAGAAGCCGAGCCTAACGAGCGCAGCGACGTCGCGATAGCCATCCCACCCGTCGCGTGCGTAGCCATCGCCTGATTCCGGCGAGGCGGGTCTTCGGGTGACGAAACAGCTCGGCCATCACGGCCGAGTCGATCACCGACACGCACGCCTGCCCTTCCCCGCCGGCAAGCGTGAAGTCGTCGAACTCCCTGCACCATCGCTCGAAGTCGCTCGTCTCGGGATCGGCCGTGCGGCACAGCGCCCAGGCGAACTTCAGGTATTCGGCAAGCTCGACGGTGTCGCCCTTCACGGCTTCGGCGAAGTCGGCGAGCAGGTCGGCCCCGAACGCCCGCGAGTACTCCACGAGCGTCCAGGGCGAGCCCTGCATCGTCACCTCGCGACCCAGGATCCGGGTGCGTATCATCTACGCCTCGCCATCATCGGAAGGTGAGGTGCCCGCGGGCGTGTACGCCGGCGTGCTCGTCGGCTGCGCACTCGCCTGATCCGCACCGGTTGGCACGGGCTGCGGATAGACCACCGACTTCATCGAGGCGGCAAAGCTCTCCGGGTCCTCGCTCTCGTAGATCGTGTAGTCCCAGACGTGCTCGCCGTCGGGGCGCGTGACGCCGTACTCCGTGATGGTCGCCTTCTCGTTCTTGAAGCTGACGTTCTCGCCGCGCGTCTCGTTGCTGTCGCTGTCCATCGCGGCCTCGCAGCCGTAGACGAACTTGCGGCGCGCGTACTTGTCGCCGGACACGCTGTAGCACATGTCGAAGCGCTCGGGCTTGCCGTCCTTCACGTGCACGAGGCCGCCCTTGGAATCGATGCGCCAGCCCAGCATGCGGGCCTGCACCTCCTTGGGCAGGCTGGCGAGCTCGAGCGTGCTGTCGCCGTTCTTCTCGTCGGTCAGGCGGAAGAAGAGCCTGTCGTTGGCGTGGACATCGGACTTCGAGGTGTTCATCGTGCGCTCGTACTTGATGATCGAGTCGATGTAGATGCCCGGTTCGCTCTTCTCCCTATCGCCCTCGAAGAAGAAGACGAGGTCCTTGAGTCCGTAGGTGACCTTGTTCTCTTCCGGGGTGGTAGCTGTTTCTGGCATGATTGCCTCCTTCGTTGTCTGGATTGATTCGCCCAGGCGATGTCACATGGCCTGGAAGTCCCACTCGCACCAGTGGACGCGGTGCTCGTCGTCGTAACCCGACGAGCTTTTGCCCACTGGCAGCCCCGCGTTGCGCAGGGCGGTGACGACCTTCTTCTCGGCCGCCTCGTCGCGCTCGGGCGAGTACAGCGTCACGCTCCACTCGTCCACGTCGAAATGGGCCGAGTCGTTGCAGAACTGCGTCTCTGTGCCCCCATAGCGCACGACAGCGTGCGTTCCCAGCGCACCGAGGGCGTCGGAGCGGAAGTGGTCCTCGGCTGCCGGTACGCCGGCTGCCTCGAGCGCGTCGTATATCGCGTCTCTAGCTCCCATCGAGCCTCCTTCTCAGCTCGGCCATGCCGCGCTCGGCGGCCGGGGCGATGTGCGGATGCGCCCGCGCCGGATGCGGCCCGCCGTGCCCCTTCTCGAGAAGGTGCGTGAGGCCGGGCTTCTTCCTGTTGTGGATGCGCCAGGCAGACGGCGAGGCGCTCTCGCCGTCGGGCTCTGCGGCCCAGCCGCCGGCGTAGCCGCCGTGCCTCTTCGGGCTGGTGGCCCGCAGGTCAGCGGCGACGTGCTCGGCGACTTCGCCCACGTCGCGTTCGGAAGACCGCTCGACGTCCGACACGTAGTCGCGCACGATCGCGCAGATCTCGTCGCCGAGGTCCTCGACGCCGCACGGGCTACCCACGGCGCACAGCCTCGATGGAGAGGTGCGCCTTTCGGCCGTCCGGATCGGTGACGCTCGTGACGTCGTAATCGACGCCGCCCATGCGCACGATCGCGGCCTCGGGTCGCGCGGATGCGGCCCTCTCGGACCACGGGATGACGAAGCGCCAGGTCTCGGATGCCTCTGCCGACCCGTCGGGCGCGACACCCTCGGATCCGCCGGTCATCCTCGCCTGTGCCGGACCCTCGTAGAGCGTGGTCTCGGTCACGTTCGGCCGACCCTGGCGATACGAGCACGACGTGGCCACGAGCGCGACCTCGGCGCGCATGTCGCCGTCGACGCGCTCCACGGCCACCGTCATGTCCCAGGGAAGGGACCACGACGCCCCGAAGACCTCGCGGGCACGGTAGTGGTCCGAGAAGCCGACCGTGCGGCACTCGATGCCGCGCACCGTGACCACGGCATCCGACAGCGGGCCCTCGAAGTCGCGCGGGAAGCGCAGCGTGTAGGCGACGACCGTGCCGGCCGGCACGGTGACGTCGTCTGCCTCGGTGCGGTCTCCCGGCTCGACCAGCACGTTTGCGACGGCCTCTCCATCGACGAGCACGGTTTCACCAGTCAACTTCCTCACCTCCCGCGCCGTGTATGGCCACGCGCATGCACCCGGAGCGCTTTCGCCTGATGCCGAGCAGTTCGAGGTCCTCGGGCCACAGCTTCCAGCCCTTCGCGACCGGCCGCGCGTAGGCGATCGTCTGGCCGAAGGATCCTGCCTGCTGGGTGACCGAGCTGACCGGCGCGATGGCGGCCGCCTCCATTTTGCGTTGGACCATGTCGCAGCACACGATGCGAAGCGCCTCCTCGCGCCCGGATTCGGATAGCCCGTGACGCTCGAGAAGTGCGGCAAGGTACGCCGAGGCGCGGGCGAGCAGCTCGGCTGCCCGCGTCTTCTCGTCTTCCGCGAGCGTTCGCCAGCCGGACTCGAGCTGCGTGACGCTGGCGTAGGGATCCATGTCCTGGTCCCTACTCGCCGGCGTCGGCCGGGTCGCCCTGCGCGGTGTCGGTACCGGCATCGGTGCCGTCTTGCGCGGTGTCGGTTCCGGCGTTGGCGTCTTGCTGGGTGTCGGCCCCGGCGTCGCTGCCGGTGCCTTCGACGCCGGGCTCGACGGGCGTGCCCGGGGCGACGCCTGCCGGAACGGCCTCGCGGGCCGCCTCGCTCTCCACGGTCGCACCGATGGCGAATTCGTCGATGAGCGCGGCGATCTCGGGCTTGGTCGCCTTGGAGGGCACCTCGATGCCGAGACGCTCTGCCTGCGCGACGAGCACGTCGCGCTTGGGCAGGTCGGAGCTTGCCGCGGTGCCCGCGCGGCGGTACAGGGCTGCGGGCAGCTCGACGCCGTCCGCGACCGTCACGGCAAGCCCGGTGAGCCTGTCTATGTACGTGTTAGCCATGGTCGCCCCCTAGCCGTTGTCCTGGCCGGTGCCGCCCTGCTGGGTGCCGCCCTGTCCGCTGCCGCCGCCGGCGACGGTCGTGGCGTCCTTGACGAGCGCGAACGCGGCGAGGTCCATGATGCCGACGCCGTACACGATCTCGCTGCGGATCGCGACCTGGTTCTTGCGCTTGAGGTCGCCCAGGCCGTCCGGGTCGCCGTATTCGATGAGCTCGGCGCGGATCTCGCGCTGCACGCCCCAGCGGAATGCGTCCCAGAAGCCGACGATGCCGAGCAGCTTGCTCGCCACCGCGATCTCGGGCTTGCCGGACACGGTCGTGCCCGTGAGGGCCCTGAGGCAGTTGAACGACGTCTCGCCCTGCCCGAAGCCCATCTCCGGGTAGAGCTTGCGGTTGTCGTTGTCGCGCATCATCGCGATGCTGTACGAGTACATCGGGTCGAGCGCGATGCCGTCGGGGGCATACCCGTTCGCGAGCACGAGCCCGGTCGCGGATTCGAGCGCCTCGTCGTACTTGCCGCCGGAGAGCGTGACGGTGTTCGTGCAGTCGACGATGCCCTCGGAGATGGTCGTGGCTACGTTTCCGGTAAGCGGGTTGATCTTGTGGATGCCGATGAGGTCGAGGGCGCGGCCCAGCGCCTTTGCGTTGGCATCCTCGATCTCGTCCCACACGCCGAGCTTGTAGTCGGCGTCGGCCCACTGGACCTCGTTGGTGACGCGGACCGTGACCTGCAACTTGCGCGGTACGACGGTCTTGTCACCGAACCCGATTTCCGACGGGCTCTTGTTCTCGCCCTCGCCGACGAGCTCGGCGCGCGGCGTTCCGGTGAGCGTCATCTGCTTGACCTGCCCGAACTTCTGCGGACGGCGCTTTGCCAGCCGCGCGAGCACGGAGTCGTCGACGGCCTTCTTCCAGATGCCGTCGGCGACCTGGGTCGGCAGCACGAGGTCGCTGCTCTTGAGTGCACTTGCCATGATGTTTTTCCCTTCTATCCGAAGAGCGCGTTGATGAAGTCGCCCTTTGCGTCCGGTCCTGTCGAGGCGGGCTTGCCGCCCTCGCTTCCGACCGCCTCGGCGAAATCGGGAGCCAGGCGCTTTGCCTGCTCCACGAGCTCTTCCTTCGTCTTTCCCGAGAGCATGGCCACGGTGCTTGCCGGCACCTTGGTCTGCTCTGCCACCTCGCTCACCCACGCGCTGCGCTCGGTTGCCGCCTTGAGCTCGTCGCGCTCCTTGGTGACGGCCGCAAGGTCGTCCTGGGCCTTCTGGAGCTCGCTCTTCTGCGACTCCTTCAGCTGCGCGTACTCCTCGGCGGCGGCCTTGTACTCGGCAAAGCCCTTGTACTTGGCCTCGACCTCGCGCCTCTCGGCGGCGACCATGGAGTTGACCTGCTCCTGGGTGAACGTCTGGGAGCCACCAGCTGCCTGGCTCCCGCCCGCTTGCGCGGTACCCTCGCCTTGCGAGGTGATGGTGCTATCGGACATGCTTCATGCCCCTTTCCCCGGCCCCAGCCGGTGTCGGCGCGCGGTACGCCTCCCGCGCGATGAGTAAGGTGCCCGCCTGTTTGCGGGCATGAAAAAAGCCGCCCCGAAGGACGGCTAGATTCCTGGAATGCGTGACGCCAGATTGGCACCAAAGGTTTGGTCGCGTTTTGGTACTAGAGTTCGAACTCGAAGGTCTTCATTCCGAGGATCTTGCGCTCCTCTTCCTCGTGTCTCTTCTTGAGCTCCTCGTATGCCGGCGTGCAGGAAGGACACAGATGCCTGCCCTTGACCTCGCTCCAATCAGGCAGGGGGTTGTCGCCAAGGGCGGACCTGCCGAATATGCTCTTGCTGCCGGCATAGTCGATGACAGTCTTCTCGTCGCAGCTATCGCAGATGACGATGGTCTTGTGCATTAGCATGGTTTCCTCCAAACAAAAAAAAGGCACCCGAATGGGTGCCATCAGATCTCCAAATGAAAAGGCCGCCAATCAGGCGGCCTTGGTTGATCAATCGAAAATGATTTCTACATCATTGCCTTTTTTTGTCCATCCAACGTGCACGAAGTCCTCATCGAACGATTCATCTACATCATGCACGTTCTTGCTCCATTGGGATTCGAGTTCGTCTGCCCTGTCTTTGTCCACAAGCCATCCGACGAGATCCTCACCCTCCATTTCGGAAGTTTCGAACTCATTTCCCTGGCACGATTCCAGGAAAAAGACTTTGCCCCGCTTTGAGGCTTCTGACTGCACGAGGGCGATAAAGGGCTGGAAGAGGGGGGACCTTTCGAATACCCAATCATGTACGCCGCGCGGAGTTGAAACTTGTGTTCCCATCTGGATACTCCTTGAAAGCCGTGATGAATTGACCATCCGAATCAACCACTACGGCGTAGCCGTCCTTGACGTAAGCCGTGCACGGGTCCGCTCTGTCTCTCCACACTATGCTGAGCTTTTCATCAGGAAAACGTATTATATCATCGATTTGGTTGATTATCTGGTTTCGTACTCCCTCGTCTGCCATGTCGGCCGGCTCGAATCCGAAGTCCCTAGCATGCGACTTCATCTTCTTACCGAACTGCCGCATTTCTATAGCCACGGACCCTTCGGGGCCGATTGGCACCACCCGGCGCTTGCCGCCTCCATCATCTGCAACTTCCGCTCCCAATCGTCCTCTTGGCGGCTTTCCGCTGCCGCCATTTCCTGAACCGGAAGGAGGTTTGTCTGGCGAGCCTGCTCCTTTGCCACCTCCGTATCTGCCGGGCGGCTTGCCGGCCCCGCCGCTAAACCCGCCATCCTTCAGCTCATCGCGCTTCCTCCTTGCGATCTTCTGCAGGTTGGCGTACGCCGGGACCTTCCGCATCTTGGCCGGGATCCTGGCATCGGCTTCGGCCGCTATGGCCATGAACTCGTCGATGCTCGTGGTGCCCTCGATGCGCCGCTCGAAGTCATCGAAGTCGTCGATGAGCAGCTTGACCCTCTTCTTGCCCCGACGCGCGGCACCGCCCTTGGCGACGATCTCCTCGTATCGTTTCATGACATCTGCGCGGTCGAGCTTCACGCGCTGGCCGGTTTCCGGTTCCACGTAGACGGCCTTGTCGCCATGGCCGAAGACCGCGACGACACCGCATCGGCAGCCCGGATGGTACGTGCTCTCGGGCGTGCCTCCCGCCGTGGTGCGCGTGTGGTACAGCGTGCTTCCGCTCGCGCACGTCACGCACAGGTCGCAGGCATCGGGACCGGCGACGCGCAGCCATCCCAGGCATTCGCCGTCCATCGAGGCGTTGAGGGCGATCGTGTCCCGCGCGGCGTCCATGACGTACTTGTCGATGCCGCCGGCGATGAGCGCTGCGCACGCCCTCGCATCATGCTTCACTCGTCATCTTCCCCTCGGGAAAAGGTGCCCAAGCGCGTAGCGGACCTTTGCCCGCACCGCCTCGGCGTCTACCATCGGCGCGATCCGCGCGCGGTACGCGCCGCCCACGGTCGCCATCCGCTCTTCCTCGTAGAACTCCGCGGCGCACGTGGCGGCCATCTTGCCGTACTTCTCGACGATGGCCGGGACGGCCTCGAGCAGGACGGCCTTGCACGCGACCGGTTTGGAGTGGTCGAGGGACCAGTAGACCGCCTCGAACTCCTCGCGTGCCATCTCGGAGCACCGCTCGAGCGCGCGCATGTAGCGCGCGTGGGCCTCCGGCGTCATCCTTGCTCCCCGAGAAGCGTCGGCGTCTTCTCGTCATCGCGCCCGCCCAGCGCCTCGAGCGCTCCTTGCGCCTCGATGCGGTCGAGGTCGCCGAGAACCTCGTCGATCTCGTCCTCGTCGTAGCCGAGCATGCGCCAGTAGGCGCGCGTCTTCGTGAAGCCACTCACCTTCTGTGCCGTCTTCTGGGCCGCGTCGGCGCGGGCCGACAGCGTGGTGTGCTGCGGGTTCTCGAACTTGACCTCGAGGCTGGTGACCTCGTGCGGGAGGTCCGCCACCGGCGTCTCGGTGACGATCGATGCGACCAGCATGGCCACGTCGTGCAGGGCGCGCGCGTTTCGCCTGTTGGCCGAGAGCACCTTCTCGACGAGGTCGTTTCTCGATGCCTCGATCGCCTCGGCGCTCGCGGGGTTGGCGTCCGTGTAGAGCAGCGAGTGGATCGGGATCTTGGCCTCGGCGGCGAACTGGTTCGCGAGCTGGCGCACGTAGGAGATGTGCGGCTGCATGTCGCCCTGGGGGTACTGGCCCGTCTTGGGAGCCTCTCCCTCCTCGTTGACCGGCAGGGCGAAGATGCTTCCCAGGTACGCCTCCCAGCGCGCCTTGTCGGCGAATATGTCGTCGTCTGCCCCCATGACCCAGCGGGTGGGCGCGGTGAAGATCTCCGCCTGCAGCGCCATGCGCACGGCCTCGCGGTTCATCTCGTCTTCCAGGCTCATGATCGCCGGCGTTATCGCGCTCGTGCCGAAGGGCTTGAGGCGCGTCGGCTCGTTGACCATCGCGACCATCATGCAGCGGCCCGTAGCGCCGCGCCGCCTGCGGCTTCGCCAGCCGCCGGTCATGTTGCGCTCCATCTCGACGACCGTGCCGTCCGGCGCGAAGAAGTTCGCGGCCGTGGCGCGGTCTGGCTGGTACGGGTCGACGTCCACGATCGTGAGGCCGGCAAGTATCCTGCGCCGGCGGTAATCGTAGATGGCGGTGGCGTGCTCTGCGTCGTAGCTCGCGACGAGTGCGGGAGGCTCGTCTCCCATGCCGCCGGTCACGGTGAAGAACGCGGGTCCGTGCGCGAGCTGCGATGGCTGTATCTCGTCGTACTGGGATTCGACGTCGTTTTGCGCAAGCACGTCGACGAGCCCGATGCCGTCGCCTTGCGGCATGGAGAAGCGCCGGATCGTCGATGCGTCCGCGATACGGTGCACCGCCTGGCGCGCCCACATGACAGAGCATCGCCGCAGGCGCCTGCGCATGGGAGGCGGGATGGATATGCCGAGGTCCCGTACGGGAACCTTGCCCTCGAGATGCCGCATGCGCTCGCGGTTGCGCCCCAGCAGGCCTGCCCAGTTCCTGAGCATCTTGCTGAAAAGGTCGCTCTCGTCGGGTGTAAGCAGGTGCCTGTTCACAGTACCCTCATCTTCCTCTTCGGATCGCGCTTGGTCGTCATGACAGCCCACGTGGCGGCAGCCGCCGCCTCGATGGGACAGGAGTCGCCGCCGAAGCCGTAGCCGTCGCCGCCGACCTTTCGCTTTGTCGCGCCCAGGGCGCTCGCGTCCAGGCTCTCGTTTGGCCTGTGGGTGAGCCTTCCCTCGTCGAGCATGAGCACGGTCTTTGATGCCGCCGCCACGACCTCCGAGGTCTGCATGAGGTGCACGGCGCGCTTGGGCATCACGGCAGCCACGAGCCTGTCCACCAGGTCCTGGCCGCCGGCCCTGCCGTCCACGGCGACGAGGGCGATCTCGCCCCTCCTCGCCGCGATGCGCTCGACGATGTCCTGCACGCCGTCGAAGGTGAAGCGGTCCTCGACGAGCTCGACGTGCGCGCCGGATGCCGTCTTTGCGGCGATCGCCACGCACATGCGCGTGCCGTCGGGCGTGAACTTCACGCCCACGGCCCTCTTCTCGATCGCGCCGTCGGCCGGGCCCGCATCGTCTGCGGCAGCCTTCCAGCGCTTCGCGCTTATCGGCTTGGCAGTGACGGTCTCGGGCCACCAGGCGAGTCGCTCGATGGCGAACTTCACCGGGCCCAGGTCGTCTATCTCGTCTGCGACCGCGTCCTCCATGAGCGAAAGTCCCAGCGACGGGTTCGTCGCGTACCAGCGAGAACGGTCGTTGATGTCGCCGGGCTCCCCGACGCTCCACTCGTGCCAGCATCGCCTGGGCTTTCCCTCGAGCGCGGCGTCGCGCACGCGCTTGAACGGGTCGGCCGTCATGCCGGGCTCGGACGGCGGCGTTCCCAGGTAGATCTTCTGCGGGTCCTTCCTGGGACCGGCCGACTGGTTGGGCGTCGCCGAGGCGACCTGCTCGTCGGTGAGGTACTGGGCCTCGTCGTAGACGTTTACGTCGACGGTGCTGCCACGGCCGGCGCCCGTCGCGCGGCTCACGAAGCGGATGAAGCCGCCGTTCTTGAACTCGATCTTCTGATGGCCGTTGTTGAAGTTCCACTTGCGCACCCGCCCGTGCAGCTGGCGCGCGAGCTCCGGTCGCGTCCACTCGTCCTCGGGAGCTCGCGGGTCGCCGAACATGTCGACGAAGATGTCGAAGACCTCGAGCATCGTGTCGACGCGGTGCGCCGAGTAGCGGATTGTCTCGCCGATCACCGCCGCGCCGAACAGAATGCGCGCGGCGACGACGGCCTTGGACTTGCCGTTTTGCCTCGGGACGATCAGCCCGCAGGTGCTGCACGCGTACCTGTCGCCGTACCTCGCGAGCCAGCATCCCAGGACGTCTGCCTGCCAGTCGTAGGGCCTCACGAGGTAGGTTGACGCCAGCTCGATGGCGGCGTCTCCCCACGAGCAGTCGGCGCCGGTCGGCGCCACCCTGATCCTAGGGGGCCTTGCCAGTCCCGGCGATTCCGGTACAGACGGCATCTATGGTGCACTCCTCGGTTTTCGTCTCGATTGCCTCCTCCTCGGGTGCGTCGGAGAGCTCCGTTATGCGCTCGAGGGTCTTGCGGTACTCGACGGACAGCTTCGCCAGGGTCGCGCCCGACGACTTCCCCATCTCGCGGCGCAGCCTTCCGGCGTGCTCGCGAAGGAGCACGAGCTCGTCGGGAAGGTCCGCGACGGAGACCGCGGGGGCGGCCGGCACCGGCGTCTCGACCGGTTCGCGCCTTGCCCCCAGGCGTTCGCTGACGCGATGCACCGTCGACTTCGAGCAGCCGATCGCCTCGGCGATCTGGCGCACCGACATGTCGCGGCGATGCGCGAGGATGTACTCCTCGTCCGCGCTGCTGACCTTTCGGATTGGCACCTAGAACCACTCCCTGGACGTCTCGCACCTGCCGCGCCCGGCCGCGCACAGCGCCCCTCCGGGGCTGTTCGCCAGGGACCCTCGCGCCAGCACCCTGTTGCCCTTCTCGAGGTTGTGCCGGCGGCACACGAGATGGCAGTTCTCGGGGTCGAGCGGGCTTCCGCCGAGGCTCACGGGTATCTCCTCGTCTATCTCGACGTGCCGCATGTCGTTCGGGTCGGTCACGCCGAAGTCGAGCGGCTCGAGTCCCAGCCAGCAGACGTCCTCGACGAGTTCCAGGCGTCGCCTCAGGCGCTCGCGCCTGCGGCTGGATCCCCGCTTTCCCACGATTCGACCTCCGCAGCCGGTATCCTGGACACTTCCGATACGCGCGCGTGCGCGCGAGATGACCGCGATACGTGGCCTGCGGCGATGCATGTGCCACGTTATCCACGTCATGTGGCTCGATATGACCCGCTTTCCGGTTCCGGGACGGTTCCGTCGTCTTCCGCAAGGGATACCGGGGACCCCGCCGCCGGTACCCGCGCGGGGCGGGGGAGGGGGATACCCCCCACTCCCTACCGCGCCCGTTCGCGGGCGGTTTCCTCGGGTTCCGCGCGCCTTTGCCGGTGCCGGTTCGTTTGCCTGCGGAACCCGAGGTCTCGGTATTCCGCGCCGTCGCGGGGACGGCCGCCCCAGTTGGCCATCCGCATCTCGCGTGCGCGCGGGCTAGTAGGCGATGCCGTGGCGTTGGGCCATGAGCTCCTCGATGCCGGCGTAGCGTTCGCAGGAGACGATCGTGCCGGCGATCGCCGGCTCGGAGAGCCGCACGCCCACGGCGCGGAAGAAGGCTCGCCCGACGGTCGTGTCGTAGTCGCTGCACGCCGCGCGCGACGTCACGACGAGCGCGATCTCTGCGTAGTCCATGCGGATTGCCCCCGGATGCAGGAGGGCCGCCCACGTGGACGGCCCCCGGTGTCTTGTTCTTTTCGCAGCCTACAACATAGCAGAGATGGTATGTGCACTTCTATGCACTCTTTTGCCGGCGTCATATGGCGCGATGATGCGGGTCTCTCTCGGAGTGCGGCATGACGTCGTAGGCGTGCAACAGGGCCCGGCGCCTGAGCTGCATGATGCCGCGCCAGCTGTAGTCGAAGATCGCGCACAGCGATTCCCACGTGTCGCCCAGGAGGTAGTGCCGCGACAGGGCGGCGGCCTCCACCGGGCTTTCCATTCTGGCGAGGGCGCGGGCGGCCTCGGCCCTGCGCTCGCTTATGTCGAGCGCGAGCGCCTCGAAGTCGCTGGCGACCTCCATGCACCTGGCGACGGCTTCGGGAATCGCGTCCGCCCTGGGAGGCGTCTTGGCCTTCGGCCTCGTGTAGTCGACGGTCCCGATGCCGTCGGCGATCTCGCGCTGCGAGTCGGCCAGCGCCCGCATGGACCTCTCCATGTCCACGAGCCTCTTGCAGCCCTTGAGCCACGTCTCGGCCTGCCCGATCCTGTAGCGCTCCAGTTCCGAGCGCGCCGCCTCGTCCGCCATCCGCACCATCCAATCGCGATCAAAGATCCGTCGGCGGAAATGGTAGCGCAGGCTTCCGCGCGGACCCGTCCGCCGGGCCCCGAAAAGCCCATCCGCGTAGAATCACTTGTTCTCCGCGAACCGGGGGCGCGAAAGGGGGTAGGGACAGGTCTCTAGCTGGGACGATGCGGGACATGCGGGACAGCTGCGCGCGGCGTGCTCGTCCGCGATTCGGCAAGGATTGCAATTTGGCAACCGGTGGTAAACCAGATGTCCCCGATACCGAGATTCAATCGCTCTGCTTTTGACATCGATGCGAATTGGGGTGATACTAATGCACGCAGAAAAAGACAACTGTTCCGCGTCGTCCTCTGTCTGCGTCCGTGAAATAGCCCCCGCCGCCGACCTCTCAACATACGAGATGTGCCGGAGACGCGGGGCTTTTGCGTAAGGAGCAAAAATGGGGAAAAGCAGCGACACGTGTCAGTACTCGCCGCTTAAGGTAATGGAAACCGCGATTATGGTAGACGGCGGTTTCTACCAGAAGATGGCCAAAAGGCTCTTCGGCAAGAAGTCGCCAAAGGCGAGGGCTACCGAGCTTGAAAGATACTGCAAAAAGCATATTAAGAAGACGGGTGACAGGCATCTCTACCGCATCTTCTACTATGATTGCCCTCCATCCGATGCAGTGCTCTGGAATCCGATAGGCAAGAAGAACGTTCCCTTGGCAAAAAGCGAGCTCTATTCTTGGACGAACGATTTTCACGAGGAGCTATCGCACAAGCGCAAATTCGCACTGCGCATGGGAGAGCTCCTCGATACCCAAGACGGCTACACGCTCAAGCCTGATTCACTGAAGGCACTTCTGGCTGGAAAGAAATCTATCGAAGAATTAGATGACGATGATCTGAGACTCAACATCCGCCAGAAAGGCGTCGATATGAAGCTCGGCCTAGACATCGCCTCACTGGCATACGGCGGCATCGTGAACCAAATTATCATGATCGCTGGTGATAGCGATTTCGTACCAGCTGCGAAAATGGCACGAAGGCAGGGAATAGACTTCATCCTCGACTCGATGTGGCACACAATCACACCGAGCCTGAACCTGCATATAGACGGTCGGGAGACTTGCTGTCCGAAGCCGTCTTGGGCGCAGTAGCGCTCCCCGCGTTCCCCATCCGCACCTCGAGCTCGGCATCCACGACCGCCTTCATCGACTTGAGCGCGTGCTGCAGCTCGAGCAGGTTGCAGCCGGTCTTGCCGGCTGCGTCGAACATGGCCGATATGCAGTACTCGGCCCTGTTGGGGTCGAACGCCGTGCCCGCTGGCATCTTCAGGTCAACCATCACGCATCCCTCCCATCCAGCTCGCGCTGCCTGCGCAGGAGGTCAAGTCTTTGGGCATCGGCGCAGTCGCTGGCATTCCCGTAGCGCGCGCATGGGGTCTTGCCGTCAATGACAGCAGGGCAATCCCGGCATTCGACGTGTCCGCATTCCCAATAGTCCATGTACAGCTTCACCGCGTCCCTGTCGATGCGCTCCTGGGTGTCCGGTTCGCGGTGGGTTAGCTCGTGCCCGGCCTCGAAGAACTCGAGTCCCGATTCCGATTGCGTGTGCGCCTTCCCGTCCCTGAACCCCATGACCGTGCGCCTCTGGTCGTCGAAGACGTTCCACACCGCATCCCCGGCCTTGACGGGCACGCCGTCCGCGTCCAGCACTTGCGGCTTCGGACGCTTGACGAGCTCGCCGGGGGCGTACGTGATCTTCGACGTGCGCAGCTTCTTTCCCATGCGGTCGTGCGATCCGTTGAAGTAGACGCCGTTGCCGACCCAGCTCATGCGCGTGACGAGCATCTCGCCGCGCAGCTTGTCGACGACGGTGTCGCCCAACTGCACCGGTTCTCCGTCATCGCCGACGGGCTTGGGGACGAACCAGCGGTCGAGCCACCCCTCCACGTCCTCGTCATCAGACATCGGCTTTTCCAGGAGGATCGAGTAGACCCTCATGAAGTCCCGCAGCGTGCGATAGGATTCGTTCGCCCTGATCCGCGCCATGGCGAGCTCGCCGTTAATTGCCACGGCCATGCGCCGGTACACGCTGCGCTCGCACTTGACGTATCCGAGCGACGTGTCGATGCCGAGCTCATCGCACGCGACCGCAAACGGGGAGATGCACCTCGCCTCGCTCTCGTTTACCCAGCGCATCAGCATGTCGCCGACGGTTTCCTTGCTATTGCCCATGATGATCCTTTCTCTTCTTCCTCGGCGCCCCGTTGCCGAGTTCGGGCCACAGCCCGTCGGCGTGGCCGGCCGGGCACCCGCTCGGCGGCCTGGGGTCGTGTTCGTATCCGCAGAAGCCGCACCTGCCGCGCGGCGTCAGGAGCGGGCATCCCCGGCATCTCGCCGGCATGGGAGACGCCTTGGCGGCGCATGATCTCGATCCCCTCACGCGAAGTGCCCCCTCTCTGCTTTCCTGGCGTAAGCGGCATCCAGGCACTCCTGGCAGCAGAACTTCTTCTTGAACTTCGGCAGCGGCCCTCCGCAGCTCGCGCATCTCTTCGCGGTCGCGGTGCGCCGCCCGGCGGTGGGGGCGTCCGGGTCGTAGGGGACCTGGACGATGGGAAAGCTGAACCCGGCGACCATGCCCTGGTGCCTCATGCCACGGCCCTCCTCGCGTCGCGGGCCCGCTGCCTGGCCCTGGCTATGTCGCGCTCGGCCTGGACGGTCTCGACGCCGTTTCGCTCGCCGACGAAGCCGGCGATGAAGGTCTCGACCCAGCCGGGCACCTCGACGATCTCGTCGAGCTCGGCCATGCGCCTGCCCGCGCTGCTCACGTCGTCGGTGTACATCCCGCACCCCCGATCAGCCCGGCGGCCCGCTCCTCGCTCACCGCGACCAGGCCGACGCCGCGCTCCCTGTGCGCGGCGACCTGGGCGCGCGTGGGCGCCGAGTCGTGCATCCAGAACCATCCGCCGTCCTCGCGCCTGGCCAGGTGCACGGGCCTGCCGCACGCGTCGCATGTCGAGCCCACGTTCCTGCGGTGCTCGTAGCGTCTCATCACGCTCTCCACGAGAGCTCCCTTCCGGGGTGAAATCCGCTCGATTCGCGCCGAGGCGAAAACCCCTTTTCTCAACTGGCTACGCATCCCGTAGCCAGGAAGGTCTTTTTAATTAATTAAATAAATAATTAAATAAATGCTTGCCGCGCTGCTTCGCCGTCTGCTTTCGCACTAGCTTTGCAGCTTGCTTGCTTGCGCGTTAGCTTCCTCGCTAGCTTTTGCACGTGCTTGAGCTATTGCTTTCCGTCCTTCTTCTCCGATGCCTCGCCACCCTTCTTCCCTGCCGCGCTGCGCTCGCGCTTGTAGGCGACCTGCTGCAAGACTCCGTTGCTCGTGAGCACGCCGTGCTCCGCGAGCGTCTGCGCGCTCACGAAGTCGACGCTTCCGAGCGCGTCAAGCAGCGCGTCGAGCTCTTCGCCTTTTGCGATCTCGAGCTCGTCCATGACGACCTCGCGCATCACGGGATCGTTCAGGTCGACCTTGCCATCCTGTTCGTAGATGATGCCCAGCAACGCCATCCACCGGCCGAAGGCAATGAGCCCCCCGCACCTCTTGCGCACGTAGCGCATCTCCGAGGTGTGTGCGACGTCGTAGGGCACGGTGAAGAACTTGCTGCTCTTCATGTCCCACTCCTTTGGTTCGGGTTTTTCTGCTGGGCCGCAAGCCCCGTTATGCCAAGATCACCCCCTCTCGATTCCGCGCCCCGTCAGGAGCAAGCCGCTCCGGGCTCGTCCCTGCCGTAGCCGCCGAGGCCGATCGCCTCGCGCATCGTGGCCCCCGAGCACGGCGCGTCGACGACGTCGATCGTTTCGACGATCACCCTGGCGTGCGCGTCGGGCCTCGTCTGCGCCGTGCCGATCCTGCGCGTCTGGCGCATGGTTCCCGACAGGGCCACGTGGCTCCCGCGGCGCACCACGCGCTCGAGCGACGCGGCGCGTTTGTCCTCGACGCGGCACGCCACGAAGTTGTCGACGCCCGTGGCCGTGCCGTCGTCGTTCTCGACGCGCCCGCCGACGCGCAGCGTGAACGCCAGGATCTCCCTTCCCTCCAGCGTGCGCATCAGCGCCGGGTCGTCGTCGACGACGCCCGACATGCTGACGCTGTTGACGTTCGCCATGCCTCCTCCTATCTCGACGAACCCGCCTCGCGGGTCCTGCTCGCTATCCGCCCGTACCTCTCGGCCACCCTCGCGCCCTGCCCGGGCATGACGTGGTCGTAGCGGTACGTGGTCTCTATCCTCGTGTGCCCGAGCCTCTCGCGCACGGCCTCGGGGTCCTCGCCGTCGCCGAGCAGCTGCGTGGCGTGCGTGTGCCGGAGCACGTGGCAGCCCTCGCCGCGCCCGAGCGTCACGCCGCATCCGGCGCACAGCTCCTTGAACGCCTCGGTCATCGACCTGGGGCGCAGGAAGCCGCCCGTGGGCGTGCAGCAAAGCGGCGTGGCGTCGTCGGCCATCGCCGAGGGCGGCAGGAACGTCTCCATCCAGGCCAGGTGCGCCCGGATCCCGGCGACCGTCTCGGCATCCAGGTCGATGGCCCTCATGTGGGCCGGACGCTTGGTGCCCTTGCGGCGAAGCCCGCCGCGTTCGCTCATCGATCCCGTGACGAGCATCGCCGGGCGCGCAAGCAGGAGCTCCCCCAGGCGCACCGCGCACATCTCGCCGACGCGCACCCCGGTGCGCGAGATCACCCACGCGCCGAACAGCCGGCTTCTGCGCGCGACGCCGGAGGCGCCTTGCACCGGCTCGGCGATCGCGGCCTCCAGCGCGTCGGCCACGCGCGCGTACTCGC